>Ga0307512_10000846_pt1 | contig 45082 bp, 57 predicted proteins | sample 14_EM_MG_FD_200267 | JGI IMG/M metagenome (GOLD analysis project Ga0307512, IMG submission 200267) | Populus trichocarpa ectomycorrhiza microbial communities from riparian zone in the Pacific Northwest, United States - 14_EM | ecosystem: Host-associated > Plants > Roots > Unclassified | place... | reverse complement strand
GTTCCTGGTTGCTTACGCCGAGATGTGCAGTGAATCTTCCCTGTTTGTCTCCCCACACCGCCTTATACTCAAGACGTGCGGAACAACGCTGAACTTACTGGGACTTCCACGCATCCTCGAGATCGCGCGCGAGCATGCTTCCTTGCCCAATGTCCATCGCTGTTTCTACTCGCGCAAGTCCTTCTTCTTCCCAGAACGTCAAAAGGGTCCCCATCGCGAGTGGAAAGACGAGGTCGAATACCTCGATAATGTCTTTCCTAACGGCGCCGCGTACTCAGTTGGCAAAATGAATGGCGACCACTGGCTGCTGTACATCACCGGACCTCAAGGATACACCCCAGAATCCCCTACTTCCACTTTTCGCTCGCTTTGCTGCCCCCCACTCGGGGGCGCAAAGGTCCATCGTACCTCCGATGAGACGACTGTCACCCCAAAACCCCCTGGGACCGACTCCACCATCGAAATCCTCATGACCCACCTGCCCCCTGCGGTCAGCCGGGCTTTCTATGACCCGGAGGAACCAGACCGCAGCAGCACGCCATCCGACAGGGCGCGCGAGATTTCCTCGGACCTTGGCATAGCGGATCTCTTCCCCCCGCAACTCACCACGTTGGATCCTTACGCGTTTTCACCTTGCGGGTACTCCGCGAACGCCCTGCTCAAGTGGGGCGAGACCAGTTCGTCCCCTCTAGCCGAGGAGGGCCGTAATCCCGGCTACGGGGGCGAAGGATACTATACCATCCATGTGACTCCCGAGGAGGGTTCGTCGTACGCAAGCTTCGAATGTAACGTTCCCTTGTCACCAACCCCTGCGCCTCATTCCCGCCACATGCCCGATCTTGGGACACTGGTGCGCCGCGTTGTGGGCATCTTTCGCCCCGCGCGACTCACGCTTACCCTTTTCATCTCGAGCGCCGGAAACGACGAAGCCGAAGAGGAGGCGGGAGAAAACGCCATCGAAGCAGCGCAGCGCGCTTTCAAGACGGCCCTCACGACCGCTGGCAACTCGAAATTCCGCGGGAACGCGGGCAACGACGGGAATGACGGCGTCTACGTCCGGACGGGCAAGATCAATTACGACTTTGGAGATTACGACCTGGCCTTTGCCAGTTTCGAGTTGGCCGCTTCATGAGGGCCCCTATCTACTAAATGGAGCGCCGCGTATCTTGCGCGCTTCATTGTCACCAGTTTCCGTAGGGAAAAAAAGTGGACGTAAAGGAAAAACAGATAGGACAGGAAAAAGCAAATGGGATCCGGGGATTCCCAGTAGTAACCCACGCACGGTGCAAATTGTGTCAATCTTGGACGCCACTCCTACCATTTTGTTTCGCTCTGCTTGGAGTAAAAACTTCCATATGTAACATAACACAGAAAGTTGTTCGCGTGATGAAATGAGGTTTGTTTGGTTGCCTCGGCATTACGGCAATGCTAATCTCAACCTGCGGCAAGGGTTATCATCCAGCTTTTCCCACGATTTCACAGGATACCACATTCGCATATACACCACTTCGAATCTAAGTATGGAGTATCGGGATAGATAAGGGCCTTCAAAGGTGCGAGCGATCGGATGCGCGGCGCATCGAATGCCACCAAGACACCGCTGAATGTCTATACTATGACAAGCTCGACGACAGAGTCCAGACGCTCTCCATATCATATCGCACGTCGGCGGACCCGAAGATGTGTGGACACAGCGTTGGAATTAGTATATTTGACCGCTCCAAGTACGTCGATCTGCGCCACAGACAGAACGGTACTTAGTACTTATTGTTTCTGCTGATGATCGATGATCTCCTCTCGAACCGGAGAATGCCGTTGAAGGGAAGGTGACAGCCGGTGACAAGGGGATGACATGACCGAAGAAACACTGCCATCTGTGCTATGTTGATGATCAACCTGCAATCTTCCTTAGACGCCTTGTGCTGACTAGGTCCCTTTGTGATATTAGTGTTCTCTATCTGACCCCGGGAGGAGGTCTAGTCCACGTGAAAGTTTGTACAAGGTGTATAACCCCCCAGATTTCCCCCCCACATCGCCAGTGGCACCAACTGGTCCAACGAAGCGGAAATTTGGATTGTGGTCCGCCCAACCCCGACCTACATACGTCTAGTTGACGCAGTCCGGCACTGTCTTCAGCCGAGAATCGTCCTCTCGAAACCTAACAATCATATCGTAAACGAAAATGCCACCTGTCTCAGATTTCGATTTCCAAATATTATGCCGACACATTCTTCAGCTGTGGAGCCTCTCACCTTCTTGATCACCCTTTTGAACCGATTCGGAATACGAGTGCCCCCCTCCCTAGTATTTAAATGAAGGCAAGCTCGTGATTTTCATTTTAGCAAGCAAGCTCGTTCTGAAACATGTACGCAAACCGCGTAGTGTCTCTGACCGCCGCCACATCTCTAGAGAATCTGCGGGCCCTCAACGAAGTCAGAGACTTCGCCACCACCGATATGGGCCTAGGAGGACCCGAACGGTGGACGTACAGAATCCTCCAAGAGCCCGGCCTGTCCACGGAGCTCCAGCGTCTCGCAAATCCGTTATCGATCGGTGGGATCGACGCGATAGATTTCCAGCCGTGCCAACTACACGAGTTTCGAACCCAGGACCGGAAGTGCATAGAGCACTGGCAGATGCCTTCGGGAGGAACTTGGGTATTCACGGCCATTTTCGACGGTCAGTCCAACGTTTTTACTCTGTGCGCGTGGGGGGAGAGAGGCTGGATTGGAAAAGTCACTGTACTACGTGCAGGGCATGCGGGACACGCAACTGTGGAACACGCATCTAGGACGCTTCCCGCCATGATCAAGCAAGCGCTCGAGTCGCTCCTTCGTTCGTTCCGGGGGCATGGGTTCCCCGCAGCCGTCTCCGGCCTTCTTTCCGACTGCATCGCCAGGTTTGATCACTCCATCACGGCCGACTTTACCCGCATGTTCCCGGGTGGCCCTGCTAGTTTGCAGAGCATGTCCAGCGCGCAGATCCGGCATCTTTTCCAGGATCGTGCGTCGGGGCCGCGGAACTTGATGGCTGTGACTCGATGTCTGCAGGGGAGTACTGTGATCCTGACACTCACCGACCCCTCCAGGCATAACCTCTGGGTTGCCAACCTCGGTGACTGCCAAGCAGGTGTGTGATTGCCCCAACGCCATCTTCACTCTGATGTCCTCATTTTATACTTTCCGACCGCCATCTAGTCCTTGGTTCTCGTACACGCGCAGGGGACTGGTCTGCAGCCTTCGTAACGGTCCCTCACAACGGCAACAATCCCTCAGAGGTTCTCAGGATACGAAATCAGCATCCTGGAGAGTTGGAATGCATGGAAGACAATAGGATCGTGGGGTTTTTGGACCCTACGCGCTGTGAGCATTTACGTTGTATACGGAGGATTCGAGGACTCGTACTCAATTTTTACGCGCATACCAGCCCTTGGTGATACCTGGCTCAAACTGCCACCCATCTTTTCCCAACGTGTCCTTCTCGATTTTCGTCGAGAATGGAACGTGCAGCGACCCGAGACTTACGTTGCCCGTGTGAAAAGTCCTCCATATGTTTCGAATGTCCCGGACGTCCACCACTATCCGCTTCCGAAAGGCGCGCTGGGACAGCAGAGGGACTTGTTCTTGATATCGTGCTCAGATGGACTAGCGGATTTGTACGATGGACAGACTCGACCAGATATGATCCATCGATGGGTGACGGTTGTTGGTCGAAGTATCGAGAACAGAACGCGGGGGAATCTGGCACTATCCCTCCTTCGCGATGGTTTAGGAGGGGCTGACATACGCCTTGTTTCCCAGAAGTTGACGGTAGAGATGGAAGAGAAGTGGATGGACGATGTCACGATAATCGTACAACGACTTTTTTAGAATTGATCGATTTTCTTGGCTACGGAAACCAAAAACGACATTCAATTCCTCGTATTCGAAGAGTCCGTATTCGCGATCAGACATATACGTACAAAGGGCCAATATCGCCCAGAAGAGGGAAAGTGAACATGCCTATCGATGTCGTGCCCTGTGAGAAATAAATGGTATCCACTATACTGTACATGTGCCTGTGGGAACCGATAAATTAATAATGACAGCTGTGAGAGATTTATACCCAAACGGAACCTAAGGCCGCTCAGTGTGTGACGATTTTCGATCGGGAAGTGCACACAGGGCAAAGGCGGTGGAACAACTCGATCATCGGCCAAGTAATGCAACCCTATCAAAGAAACTTGATTTGAAAATCAGGAGGGCACAAAGTGGCATATGACTTACGATGCCCGCTTGTCTTATCTGTTTAAGGGTGGTCGAAGGAGTCGAGTGGTTTTTATGAGCATAAACCAAGGCGTCGTATATCTGCGGCGACACCGGCACCCGAATAAAGGCAGTAGTACCCTCCCGAAGGGCTTGCTTGCCCTGGCTGCTCGAGGACGAAGGCTTGCTCAGGAAAACATCCCCGTCAACCTCCGCCATAAATTCATTCCTAAGTTTCTCCTCCCTTTCGGGTCGGATGGCAAAGTATTGTTCTCGGGGGAGCAAGAGCAGGCGATACTTTCGTGATCCCGTGCGCACATGGTGATGGGCCACCCAAGACCTGACACGCTCCGAAAGTGTGGATGTATCGCCCTTCTCGATGGCTTGTGCGAGTCCGGTGTACACTTCTGGGGCAAAGGCAGAGACCTCACGCAGCTCCGGAGGTAGCTCGGTAAGGAACTTCCAAAGCGCCTTGTCGTAGTCATGTCGAACCGGCATCTCAGACAGATTGGCCGTTCGAATTCCTTGCAGTACAGTACGTGGGAGGGGGGCGAAGTCCGAATTGTACCATGGCTCTATGTTGCGAATAGCGAGGCGCGCACCGTCGTACTGGTATCGGGATCCTAGAGGATCGGCCCCGGACGCCGCCTGATCATCTCCAGAGGGCGCTCTTGGTTTCTCTACAGAAACGTCTCCATCGACGCGGTCGTCTTCATTGTCTGAATTCTGGGAACCGACGGAATCGATTTCGTGGATAGTAGCAGACAATGTCCCCCTCGGGCCTTCTGGATGTTCCGCGATCCAATTGCCGGTAGAATATTTCTCCTCTTCAGGCAATTCAGATACCAGAAACGATGCACTTTTGGTGGCGTAGGGAACTGGCGTTCGATCTTTGACAGGCGGGGCATGATCCGTTGGTACCTTGTGTCGCTTCTTTGGAGTATAATTGCATTCTGCACCATCGTCTTCTGTACAATGGTTGCAGACTGGCAGGTTCCTGTCACACTATGAATCGCGGCATCAGAGGGGCGGTAGTTGGGGAGAGGGGACCACAAACTTTGAGATTGTGGAAACGGCACCGATCACACCGTGGGATCCCGCGGTGAGCAGGCGTTGGTAAGGGAGTGTACTTGCACTCTCTATTTGCCCAGGAACAGTGATTACAAGTTGGCAATACTCTGTCGCACTGCTCTACATCAGCACCAGGGAGATTGTTTCTGGGCGCACGACTCACTTTTAGATTATTCAGGCGACAATGGTCGCATCTTGGCTTTCCTCTGCGTCCCTTCCATTGAGACTGACGGGCCAAAAAAGACCTTGGATTGGGGAGCCGAATAGTCAGCGGATTATCCTCTGTTGAGTCTCCGAGGGACTCAGATCTCGCCCGAGGTTCGGTCATCGTCGTACGCTGGCAAATATACGAATAAATTTATGTTCATGTCATAAATTCATAAGCACCGAAACGGAGTGGATATGGAGACATACGGATTTCCTAGGTCAACAACGTGTAGTACTAGAGGCTTTGCGCCGGTCGAGCTGTCAAAAGGGGGGGAATTGGCACTACGATATCAGTAAAACCTTAAAGAAGCACCCGTATCAAAACTTGATCGGAGCAGATTTAACCAAAAGAAAACGTGTAGTCCCAAAGCCTTGCGAAGAGATTTGCTCTGGGCGCTGGATGATGGATTGACAAGAAAGACGTTTGGCGAAACGTTCGCTGAACTTGGGAACTTAGTTGTTCATTCTAGGCGTGACGTGACTAACGTTACGCCCCTGTTCTTCGGACTTCATAGAATCGTTTCGTTTGGAAAGTCGCCCGAAGTTGACTGTTGACTATTTATTTGGGCATAATGACACGTCTTTCGCTGGTTTCCAGCCAGGGCGTTTCAGAGCTCATACAAGGCTCAGGGTAACCAACGAGGGAAGTACAACACCGACTCTCTGTACCTACACACGGGCTGCCAATGAAACTTGACCAATCTGGTGACCTTTCTTACTTACGTATCTCCTTCTAAACCTAGACAGCGCAAGAAGCGCACGCACAACAACACCACTCACCCGACACTTCCGCGCACTGCGGCCCGGTCCCGGTTCGTAGGCCCGAGGAATATAAACCCTAATTTCGGGTTTTCAATCCTTGTCCACTCCAGAGTCTGAGTCTGAGTCTGGCGAATTAAGGGGCCGCTGCGCATGCCCTCATCTCATCATACAGAAAGCCGTTTCCCCGTTCTGGTTCGTTCCCCATGTGTGAGAAATTGCACTTCTCTTCCATGGAACTTATCACGCTCCCTCCATGCCTCGCTCGGGTCGTGGGACCCAATAGGACGAATACCAGTACAAGATACATCGGCCACATAAAATGGGCAATGTAAGACAGGACAAGTGGTTCCCGACTCCAGCCCTTTTGGGGAAAGACTCAGACGTGATAGGTGATGAAGGTTATGCATTAACGGTCGGTGGCGAAGTCGAGTCTGACAAAAGCAAAGGAAAAAAATATTGAGGCAAGATTACCTACCTTCCTAACTTGTCTAGCGACTCCGTGACTCCGCCTGCACTGCGCAACTGCGCAGGTTGCTACGATGCTTCCTATGTGACTGGCCAGAAAGATTGGCCAGTGTCCGCGGTAATCGATTTCGTGATCCGTTGGGTACAGAGAACTTGAAGTGAGACTGACTCGTTCAAAGTCCACGCTCAGTGTGCAACTTCGAGGTCATTTAGTGCGTCCCATGTTCTATCAGCCATTCTCAATCAAGGTTGCCATGCCTTGAACTGAGACACGACCGTCCTCCCATCTGATTTGGTGTTGAAATGAACGCATAACCTGCATTAGCCGTCACCGTGCTGCAACGGCGGAAGTGGACCATTCCCCCCATCCTTCTGTCAAATAAAGCACTTCAACGCCAAACCTCGGTGGGTTATTGTCTGTGTCTCCACGGAACGTAATTGATCGTAGGGCTGGCATTGACAGCGACAACCTTTATTCCTTTGGCGTTGGGACAAGGGCGGGGAAAGGGGGGAGTTTTTCGGCGGATTAGGATGTTTCTCCTCGGGACCCAGCTTCTTTGAACGTGCATCAATCCCGTAACCAATGGCTCCCGAGCAGCACCTGCAAGGCAGAATTATGTCAACCGTTAAAGCCATCTGGTCAATTGATCTGTACATTCAAAGACCGCTTTATGATATGGCAACGTGGCTGCCACTGGCTGGTTTCCGTAGTCCTCACCTTCTCACACCCTCGGATTACGGATTATTCTGTTATCTCTCCATGCCAGCGTGGTGTATAAAATCACACTTTATCTCGCAAGCAAGAATAATCCCATCGCCACCACGTTTCGTCCCCGCTGCTTGCCATGGCTCGTTATACTCTCGTTGCTCTGTTGTGCGCCATTCCTGCGCTGGGCCTCGGATTAACGAAGCGCGTTTCTAACGGTGACTTCTTTGATCCAGCACAGGGCGGTGGTTCATGGCTCGACAGCGGAAACGGTACTTTGGGAGAGCCCTTGAATGTAAGACGTCCTTAGTAGCTGTCTACGTCATGGGTGACAGGAGTACCAGGTAGTCATCTCTGGCCTCAGCTCCCAGCAGGTGCTTACGGATGATGGCTTCCTTAATTTTGCAAAGGCATTTGGATTGTGGGTCCATCCATAGACAATTCGGTCGCGTGTAGGCTGCTGACAGGACTTACTTGTAGCTCGACAGAATGCCTTGGCCAGCACATCGGTAGCACCCAGACCGCAAATCTAGGCGACGGCAATGGGAACGCCGCTCAGACCATGGAGCTTCGAGAGGAACGATTTTCGATACTAGGCACATGCGTGGAAAGTCTCGTCGGCGGCAATCATCTCCGAATGTATCGTCAAAACGGAGCCAATCATCCCACTGGAGCGTTGTTTTTAGCGTGCGTTACTTGTCTCCCTCCCCCCCCTACTATGTTCAGTCTCTTATCGAATTATCTCGTAGAGTCTCCGTCGAAGAAGTAGCCTAGTTCCCATCTTTCTCCACAGCATACATATAACTTACCTATAGCGCGCAGAACGTTTTCCGGAAGCACACGATCGCTCCCAATGGCTATGATGCTGGCCGGTGAGTAAACGCTGTCTCTTTCCTTTCCTTTATTAGGGTTTGATTCCTGTATCAGCGATCAACTTGTGCAAGCCGCTTTGGATAATCCGAGTAACGGTGGTGTCTCGTACACGGTCATAGTGCAAGATCTCACTGGTTACCTTCAGCCTGGCTCTCAGGGAATAAACCATGGTCGGAGGACTTTTGTTATTTGCTCTCGATACACTATCTCATCATTCATGTGACAGGTATTTCTATTGACGGTGTCGTAAAACTTCTCACGGTCACAATTCAGTGAGAGAACGCCATACACACCTGCACGGGGTCAACGTCGATACGATACAATATATAGACGTCCTGGCATGTAACATCAGTGGAGTCAGGGTGGTATAAGGACGAGGGGGTTGCCTAGCTGTGACACGACTGTGAGGTGTTACAGGGTATACATGCGCAAACGGCAACGATGGGCGATGGACTCAAAAATCGGATGGGGATCTGCAACACGTTGCAGGACCTGGAACACTTACCAGTGGGTAATAAGATTTCCCTGGGGCGCCCATGGGGAATTCGGGATGGGAGTTGACATGGTAATGTGATGCATCGAGTCGTTGATGACAATCGTCGCCGATGCTTGTTACAGTATATGGGAATTAATTTTCGCATGCCAAGACGGAGTTGGCGAGCTAGCACAGCGTTTCACTGGCGACAGCCTGTATTCCAGGCAGGTTTTGTATGATAATGATAGTTGTGCACTCCCTGATTACAAGACCCAAGCTGCCACTAATAAACCCGCTCTCTTTGCGGGGACAGGTAAGGTAGGCGATGGGGATTACTCCTAAGAGGACAGTCGATCAAGGCACCCCACCACGTGTCCATAAAGTTCATTTCAGTTGTTTGTTAACAAGCACACGTGCCGCATTGTTCGTGGGAGATGAGCGATGTGTATTCCTATACCGCAATGAATTATGAATGTAAGTGATTGGTGGTATACAAGTGAGGTATGCAATGTTTTGGACCAATGACTGAGTGCGATTCGAAAGGTTTTTTATAGGGCGCGCTTCACATATCCGTGGAGTCTGCGTGTTGTTCTCCGTCTGCAACGGCTGGATCATCTAACTCATCCCATGCCGTGTCCTTATAGGGCTGTGGCAGGTAGTCAGACACCTCCTGACTCGAGGAAAAGGCCTGCGCGTCGCCTTCGGGAACCTGGATAAAGTTCCTCATGCAGTCGTCAGACGGGATGTCACGGGAATCAGGTGGCCGCATATCCAAAGGACCAAATCCGTTTGTAGTGACCTCCGGCCGAGTCTTTCGTTGTACTCGATCGAGCAAATAGTCCAATTGTATGAAGTTGTCAGGGTTCGTAGCATATTTCCGATGTTTGCGTTGTACAATGTGCTGCATAAACGCGTCAGGTTCGGCTCCATCGTCGACTTTACGCCATCGCACGCGTCATAAACGCGCACCTTTTGAAAGTCGTCAAACTTCATGCGGCAGCATTCGCAATATCCCGGTTTGGTAGTCTCTTCGCGCTTGGGCAACTTCATCGTATTTGTGCTCTTGCTTTTCCGCAGCAATCTGCGTTCGGGGATAGCAGAGGGCGGGCCCATGTCACCTTTGTAGTCCTTCTCGCTCTCCTTTTGTCCCGTGTTATTGCCCAAACCAACCTTGCGCGATGTCACGATTTGTTGTTGCAATCGCTCCCGCAACGCAGGGGCCATTTGACGCGCCGAAAGACCGGATGTTGACGTAGTCCCTGCTGCGGATGTGATTGTTATGCTATTTCCCGATGCAGCCATGTAACCCGAGGCCAGGTAACCTGATGCGTTAGCAGACTCAGTTATGTCTCCCGCCTCTGCATCCAGATCAATGATGTCCTGCGGCGGTCGTCCATCTTCGCCTATTGACATCCGGCGGTGTAAGTTGACCATGGAAACTGAGCGTCGCAGGTCTCCCGTCCTTTTCGCTTGTAAGCGGTCCGCGCGCATCTTCTTTTGCATCTCTTGCTCGCGTAGTTTCGTCATGCGCTGGACACGGTCTCGTTCACGCGCTTTTTCTTGTCGTTCAGCGCGTTCCGCTCGCCGAGCCTCGTTCCTGTCAAATTCAATGAACGGCCCACGTGCCCGTGGGTGACAGTACAATACGGGCCAGTCGCCATATTCTTTACCATCGCGCCCCTTCTTGATTGGATATTCAGCTGCGTGGATGGTTGCGACCTCATCATTTAGATCTTCCACAAGAAGGAAATAGGAATTCTTAGAGAAGTAGTGGAGGCCAAGTCGCTTTTCATTGGGATCTCGTTCGGTGGTCCCATGCAAGCGCTCTGACTGAAGGAGACGAGATAATGTCTGTGGCGCGGCAGTTGTAGAGGCCGTTCTGGAGAGCTCCGTGTTCACTGGGGCTTGGCATCGATCTAAGACGCTTTCCAGTTTCGCGATGGTCCATATCTTCATCTTCCACTCGATGGCCTTGAGCAAGAGTCGATCATCGTTGGCAGGAGATAAGTCTTCAATGTGACTAATGATAGAAAGTTCATATGGTAGACTCGGACTACGGCCACACAAGTAGCCCAGACGTACCGACCCTTGAGTCTGATAGGACTCTTTAATGTATTGGGCGTCCGAGACGTGGAGGCCAATATATTCTCCTTATTATTGCTTGCAACGATGTCATCTTGCGGTATGGGGAGGTTTGTGATGAAATGAGTAATGTTGTCCTTAGAAAAGAAGTCCTCAACTCGCTGTCACACGACTCAGCGTCAGCATCGATGTATGGAAGAAGAAAGGCAAGACATACAGCATTCATATAGTTAATCCTAGCATGTAGCCTCTCTCTTGCATCCAAGTCCCCCTCGGACACATCCCAATGAAGGTAGAAGGAAAACTTGGGGAAAGCGCGCGTGTACTTGATCCGGAATTCCTCCTTCTGAGATTCACGTTCCGCGCGCTTTCTCTCCTTGAGTTTCGACTCGTCTTCCTGTGGGACTGGGACGACAGTGGGGGGTGGAGGAACTGGCTTGGGTCGCTTTGCGTTGAGGGATTGCTGACTGTCAAGAAAACCATCCGGAGAACGAGGGCGCTTTGTCATCGATGAAAAAGAACGCGTTGATAGCTGAGCAATGGGAGAGCCTGTCGACATCAATTGCGGGAGGGAACGTTTTCCTTCGAGAGGACGGCGAGTGAGGGTAGCCATGGTTGGTGTGTGTCAAGAAGGCAAGGTTGGACAAGAAGAGCAAGAAGGACGGTCAAGAAACGACTCGACGATGGTTTAAGCGAGCAGGCGTGCGTGTGCCCACCGTCACCAGGTCAGCAGACGGCGTAGAGCCGCGTTTATTCCAGTCGCAGACTGCCTGGCCTTGCTCTTGATAAACAAGCGACCAAACAAACGCGTCGCGCCTCAACTTGATTAGCGCTTAGCGCGCTCTTGCGTGTCTCATTTGTGCGGTTCACACGACACACGACAAAACCGTGGTCAACGTCGTTGTGCCCTCGCCTTTTCTGGTACCAGCCTCACGCTCAGCTACAGTACCAAGTGTCCATCTAGATGGTTCATTGTACGCTCTCGCTGGCTTTGCTTGTCACATGACTCATGTCGGTAATTTCGTTATCCTTAATGGGAAGCTATTGGACCAAATTTATCACCTACGACCAGTGGCGCCTATTTGGGAACGCAAGCTATGTGCGGCTACCTCATCATTAGATCATCCTTCTCTTGGCCATCGAAATGCTGCCTGAACACGCTGGAGATCCCTACGACTCCTTCTCAGATTTGCTTGCCGACTTGGACGACTTCGATTCACCGTCTGCGAATTCTGGAATTCGTTCACAATCAAACTCGCCTCCTGCGACAAATGAACCAGAAGACAAACCTGAGCAGCCGTCTATAAATGATGGATGGGGTGACGACGCTCCAAATTTTGATGACCCAGATACAGATCGTATATCCCGGTCTGATGGCAAACGCGACGAGGGAACATCGGGTACAATGCAAATTCGCATCAGCGGAGCTCATGAAAGCGATACCGTGCCACGTACGCCAGTTGATGGGCAAGCCAATAAGCTTATTTGGTGCACGAACTTTTTTTTCGACGCATATATCTACTGACTGCCTAGAAGTCACCCATCAGTTCAGCGCATCGAGGCAATGGTCGTGGACTTTTTAGAACAGCTCTGTGCCGCCATTCCATCCACGGAAGAAGAGGTTGAAGATGTCTTGCGCAAAAAGACGAAAATTGTTAGGAAACTTGAGCTCAGATTGGCCGATCGAAGGAAACCGTCTGATGATGGGTGTGCCTGCATATCGTTTGTCCATTTGTCCATATCCTCTATCCCCTTGTTACAGGGCTTTCGGTACCCGCGCACAATATTTTCCGAGAGGAATGGGTGCAAGCATCCTACCCTTTGGTAGAGACTGTTAACGACCTTCTCTAACCTGAAACTAATTTTCCAGCACAATTCTTCCGTGTTGCAGATTTGGTTCACGAGGCAATACTGGACGGCCTACCGGCTACAAAAAGGTACAATATTTGGTTAGCTTTAGACCTAAAGATGAAGTTATCTCCACAGAGACTTGTTTTACAAGGACGTCCCGCTATTTAAGAAGCAAAGCATCGTGGACAAAGTTTGTCGCTCTACTTTCAACACTGACCCAATCATGATAAGATATTTACGCTGATAGCTTGTCGATGACCTCGCTGCAACCATCGACACTGGAAGGGCACACTTGAACATCGTAAATATGGCTCTTATATATCATAGTCAACCTGTTAACGCTATCTCACCCGAAGCGCGCCTCGCAAAAAGGGCTAATTTGCGGCGCAGGATTATCTATCCACACGGTCAGTGGTGATGTTATACACATAACGGAGTCCGAAGTAAGAGCTTTCACCCTCCATGCGCATCGCATATTTATCCCCCTCATGGGCAGGGGACACTGATTCCTGTTGCGGAAGATATATTGTCTCTCCACTTTCCGAATAACGTCATGTGGGTGCTCATCATCGAGAAAGAGGTACATAATCTACCATCCTTCGTCACAACAAACACAACGCTTCATTCGTGACTAGGCCGTATTTCAAACGCTCCGTCAATTATGCTTCATGCGGCACCCTGCCTGGCGACTGGGAAGCGGAATCATGATAACCGTACAGGTCATTACCCCTCCCATCCCTTCTGCTAATTTTTCTGTGTAGGGTAAAGGCTATCCTGACCTCGCTACACGACAATTGGTCAAGACTCTATCAGACAGCCTTCCGCCAACGTATGCTTTATTACGGACTGAATATTTCTAATTGACTATGTTTCGCTTGATCAGTGTTCCGCTCGTTGCGCTTGTCGACGGAGACGCATATGGCCTAGACATCGTGTCTGTATATAAATTTGGGAGTGTAGCACTTCGTCACGAAGCATCAAAACTAGCTGCCCCGCGCGTTGAATGCATCGGCGTGTGGGCAAGCGAGCTGGCATCGCAAGTTCCTCACCCTTCTATGGATTCATACATGCGCTTACAAGGACCAGGTTTGGAGTTGAAAAGGACTCATTAATACCCATATCATGCGCAGAAGAGAAGAAGGTACGTTCCAGTAAGAGTATTGTGTTGGTTAAGGTGACGGGTTATTGGTATAGGCACGCTCGATGCTACGTCGTGAGCTTCCTGCGCGTTGGAAGAGGGAATTGATGCATATGCTCTTCACGCGACGCAAGGCGGAGACAGAGGTCTTGTCTAGCGTGCTACGTAACCCAGATGAGCCTCACCCGCTCCTAAGGTACCTAGGGGACAGAATTTGGGAGGTTATCCTTGCCCTTGCCCTGGTACCCGAGCCTGGGTTGCAAACAAAGGATGGAGAAGATGAAGCCCTTTTCGACGAGCTCCTGCCATGTCGTGAAACCAGCGCAATGCCCCAATAGCGATCGGTGAATTTCATCGTAGTGCTACTGTTCCAGTTCCAGTGTTTGTAGTTCTGCCAACGAGCATGAGGCTGGCACCTTCCTGTCGGTAGTTCCTCAAAGAGAATATTGGTGTGCATGCATGCTCAGGGAGACAGCCAATGACCCCTGACCTAATTAAGGGCATGCGCAAACGTGACGTGCGGTATACCACACTCGTGTATAAACGACAGACCATTTCGGTGCGTGTAGGAACGCGGAGACCAGTAAACAAGACTCGTAAGCATGATTATGAAATTCATCGCGACGCGGTTGATGCACGTGATTGGCGCGACGCGACGCGACGGGGACGCGACATGATTAATTGATTGGTGTGCGGCTGGCTGAGTTTGAATGTGTCCCCGAGGGTAAAATGGGCGAAATTCGGGCGTTATACTTTCTTGTAGGCTCACTCTGACTTCAGATGTCCTCTTCCATCACACAGCGTCGCTCCTCGAGGACCTCAGTTCTCGGCAAGCGTTCCCATCAGTCTCGTCTTGAGGCTGCACCATCCCCAATAATTATCAAGTCTCATTCCCGTGACCCTCACGACAATGATGACGATGATGACGACGCATCCACGGTCGACTTGAGCCCATGTGCTAAACGCCCTCGAACATCCCTCACACCTACAGACCACAAAGGAAACAAGGAAAATATACCCCCATTACGCGTTGATATTCTCAACGAATCGTCCCGGGCTCTCAGGCGGTCCAGTACAGAGTCTTTCACCCCCACACGGTCTAGATCGAGTACGCATATTCTATTTTTCCCCCTTCATATTTCGTAATCTTAAGGACTTGATTAGCTCTGCGCCGTCATGCATCGACGCCGAACGCTGCACAACAGGACACACCAAAAAAATCATTGCCTTATTTGGGGTTGCAAACACCACCTTTAACCCCGTCTACTTCATTACCTCTATATAATCAGACTCGCGCGCTCCTTCGTGCGACCTGTAACAGCTCCGCCGAGATCGCTGGCCGTATTCCCGAGCGGCAATTCATCAGAAACTTTATCACAGAATTCATCAACTCCAGCCTTGTCTCCCAGGTGACGAAACCGGTCTTGTACATCTCCGGCTCCCCTGGCTGCGGTAAGACTGCCTTGGTAAACTCCATATTGGCAGCTTCCGAGGTTGAACTCCTCGAGAATAACATCAATCTCATATCTGTCAATTGCATGGCACTGAATGGCCTTGAGGCCGTATGGGAGCGATTGGTCGAGGAACTCGGATCCCAGGATAAGCGAAGAGGCAAGACTCGCAGCTACGAAATTGCGGAAAAATTGCTTTCCAACAGAGCTTCCAAATGGTCAGTCTCGGCAAAATGTCGTATGGGCCTCGGCTAACATCTCCGTGACAGCATCCTTGTTCTTGATGAGATTGATCACGTCGCTTCTTCATCACAGACACTCGCGTCTCTCTTTGCCCTTGCGCGAAAGCATTCCCCAGTTTTGCGCATCATTGGCATTGCGAATACCCACACCCTTACCTCCTCTATGTCCTCACTCTCCCTCGGTGGTGCAACCGGTGTGGAGACGCTTCATTTTGCCCCTTACGGTCACCAGCAGCTCCTTTCCATCCTACAGTCGCGCCTCACACCACTTACTTCTCTTGAAAGCCCGACCTCCGAGGCCGTCGTTCAACAATTTCTCCCCGTGTCAACTCTTACTTTTCTTTCAAGGAAAATTGCAGCCCAAACAGGAGATGTGCGCTCCCTGTTCGAGGTTCTACGCGGTGCAATCGACCTCGCTGTAACGCAACCCCCAGCCGACGACAAGGATACTCCTCCTGTAACACCTCCTCATATCCTCGCTGCTCTCAAGGCATATGCCCCGGCCTCCAAGCTCGTACCTGTTGTTTCATCCGCCACACCAGTCAAGAGTTCGACCAACAGCGAGACGGTTACTAAGGTCCGGAATCTCGGCCTACACGCGCGGCTCACTTTGCTTGCGCTGGTCTTAGCTTGCCGTCGTACTGAAGCTTCGCTTCCACCAATCTCGTCTCCTCAGGGAACCCCTCCACGGTCACCAGTAAAACGCTCAAGCTCGTTGCCGACCCCTCTACCTACAATCCAGGCATGCATCGAAGTGTCTCAATTGCACACATTCTATAGTACAATCCTTGCGCACAACGAGACTGGCACATTCACACCCGTATCACGTAGCGAATTTACCGACCTCGCAGGCGTCTTGGAAACTGTTGGCCTCATCTCGCTCTCCACACCAACGAATGGTCGCAAAATGGCGCGGACGGGTTCTTTCCCCAGTCGGGGTAACAAGGGCATCGCAGGCGCCCAACAGAATCGAAACGTGGCCCTCATGGAGGGTGTCAGGCATGATGAGGTTCTACGCGGACTTGGTATCGGTGCGGAAACGAAGGATATCTGCGAAGAGGAGGTCGAGGGAATCTGGAAGCGTCAGCTCGCTCAGATCCGCAAGGAGGTCCGCATGCAGCAGCCTGGTGCCAATCCGGCCGCCTTTAGCTTTGACGACGCGACAGAAGATTGACGAAACAAACGAGTCGGCAAAAGTATTTCCCCAGCACATCTTTTATCTATGTGGTCTCCGTCTTCATCCACTTGTTCCATTACCTGCTCAATTTTTTATTCCTTCTCATTTACAATACATGCCATCATGCTCATCCGGGATTCACCCATACTATGCATTCATCGTTCTGCATTCGCATTGTACAAAATTAGTTTTACATATTACCATTTCATGCTTCAGTTACACAGGTACCGTACATATGTGTCTCCCTACAAAGTTGTGTGTAGTCGTCATGTGGCTCACTAGATATGTTTCCCGAATCAATGACACAAACTTATCATCGTTGTGTAGCATCAGAAGTGACGGAGAACGTCCGTTCGTCCAGCCCGGCGTCCAGTTTGACAAGAAGATGACGCAGACTTCCTCTACCGCCTGTTGCCATTGGTCTCCCTGAACCACCTGTAGCCAAATGCAACTGCTCTGAGTGGATGTGAGACGCTGCCGACGAGCCCTTTTCGACTTGCTCGCGCAATGCCATCACCTGCGAATCGGACGTCAAGGGCTTGATCATCCAACATGTCAATCTAACTTACCAATGTATTCATTTTCTCAACGAAAGACGCGTGGAGGTTCTCGAGCAGAGGCGTCGCGGCATATTCTTCTATCCGTCCACGCCGCCTGTCTCCTGCTAGGATGCACAACTCGATAGCGAGTTCCATACACCTTCGGAGGGCGTCGCCTGCCGTCCGCTGACTCGAACGTAATAAACACGCGCTCAATACGTCGTCCATCACGGATGAATGAGCGTCTGCTAGCTCGAACACATCCGTGAATGTGTCCGGAGTAAGACGCGCCAGGAACGGATCCACGTTGCCACGTACGGCAACGTCGGGAATGTGGGAGGTGACCGCAGTGATGAACGACTGGGCCAAGAAGCGGAATCGCAGTAGGGTGTTGTTGGACGAAGTGAGTGTGGGGAAGAGCGGCGATTCGCGGGTCATGCGAAACAAGGCGGCGAGCGCGTTTTGTACTACAAATGGTTTATAGATCGGAATACTCTAACGCTCAAGTAGCTGGTCTCACCTCGGAGAAGTCGAAGGATAAAGGTGAAGATGCGTTGGTATTTCGAAAGTACTTCAGGAGTTATTATGACGTCAAGTGGAGGGGGAGGCTTGTAGTCCATGAGAAGGAAATCCAGGGCCCTCGGGAGTATGTCAGTCCACAACCCGAAAAAGGGACGACAGTAAGCACATACTCTATTGCTAGTTCCGATGGATTAGTACTCAGTATACATTCAGAAAAGATTAGGTACTCACAACAGGGATTGAGCCATCGCTCGCGACCAGATCCAACTGGTAGATCACGGATACCAAAACCGAGCCTGTACTCGGCCTCCGCGAATATTCGACGTCTGCCCTCAGAAGATTCAGATGGTTCTCCGCCTGTCAACCTGATAAGTGATCCGAGGGAGTCCACAATTACGGTCCGCAGGTAATAGCTTAAGTCAGAACCCCCTGGGGGCCAGGAATCTCGTTCCGCAAGTCCAAGTCCCAAGCCAACCGCCCACTGAGCTTCAGATCCCCCAGATACGGTGTTCTTCCTGTTATGTGTGGATTTTGCCATCGCTCGCATGGTACTGCCCTCGAAATTCCAATCGTCTGAGTCCGAGAATAGAGCAGCTTGCAGGCGCATGGTAAACGCAGGTAGCGTAAGTAAGAGGTAAGACCGTAGGAGGACAAGGTGGGAATGAATGTGGAGATGTGAACCCGGCGAGAGCAGCAGAGACATCAACGCACCGGAGACAGCGGTGCCGTGAGCAAGGAAGGGCGATAAAACAAGGTCGGAAAGGTGTGATAGTGTCGGGGTCAAGGGGGGGAGGTATGAGGGGAAGTCCGCTAGGAAGGATTGTAGTGTCGACTCGGCTCCCCGCGCAGAAGGGGGAAGGTGGGCGCCCGGTTCCAGGCTAAAGACCTTAAATTGCTCTAACAGCTCGCTATCTGGATTCAGATCAGAGCTGGCCCCAGTACCCGATTCGCTCCCTGCGGTATCTGATAAGTCGATAGGATTATTCTTGTTGTTCCAGGCAGCTGTGACTTCCTCGTTTGTCCAGAACCACGAAACTCTTTGGCGAGAAGCTGAGGGTCGCAAGATAGGGTGATCTGGTTGTGCTTTGTTTAGGAACTTCAGAGATTTCTTCGCTCTGATGAGTGTCTCGGCTGCGTCCGAGGATATGAAACTCGGGAAATCATTGTCGTCATTCAAGGCTGACTCGACGTCTTCTTGGTCAACCTCTTCACCGAGGTCGAATCCTGAAATCAAGGCTGTCTTGGGTTGATAGGCTGCGAATCCTCCAGAGTATCCGATCGACCGACTTAGGGTTTGTAAGTAATCTCCAGAAGTAACGGAGAAGATATGCGCTAGTATCGCCCGAGTTCGGAGCGCCGAATCTTTCTCGAAGTGATGTTGTAGGTGGGTATAGATGTTTGATAAGAGGACTTCGGGTTGTGACGAGAAAGAGGGGTATTTTTGGGGCCCTCGGTCGAGTGACTGGAAGAGTAGCAGAGATCAGGCATTACATATATGAGAAAGAGGTGACCAAACTCACTCTTCCACACATAGAGGCAACAGCCTTCAACACGTCCTCGAATTCATCGTGGCCAAGAAATAAGGCCGAGGTATTGAGGGGTATCTGCGCGGGGGTGAAATCCGGGAACTTCGACAGCTCCAATCGGAGGTTCTCAATACACGTCGAAAGCGCATGAACAAAACTGTGAACGGATTGGCCTTCTGTCTTCGAGCTGAGAACCGAGAAAATCATACGTCAACTTTCACGACACACACATTTTCAAATAGTGACACACCGGCGACGGAGGTCATTCACGAATAAGTCTAGTCGGCGCAGTAAGCTGCCTATTACCAGGAACCGTTTTGTGTAGCTAAAAACGCAGTAAGAAAAAAAAAGGCGCGAGTATAGTTGGTTGGTGTACCTCTGCATGAGTGCGTCATCCTTTCCGTCTACCACGATGAACCTCTTCTTTCCGTCGGCAGTGGGAGGAAGAACAAAAGTCTCCAATTGTATATCCCACTGGTACAGGGACGAAGAATTCCCGACAAGAACGTTCCGAATAGAAACAAAAAATTCCCTCGTAGTGACATGAGACACATGCAACGCTGGGTCTTGAAGCCGAGGGTTAACGCTTTGGCGAACGGGGTAAGTGAGGACACGCAGATACGTCTTGTCCCAACATACTAGTAGCGAGCGGCAGCAAAGGTGCTTCCTGACTGTTCAGATAAAAAAGGGCCGGGGGAAGCGCTTCGAGAGAATGATGGTCGCAATGAATCCCATGACCTGATTTGACTCTGAGCTCTGTGTTCAGAATGACCACCTTGACATTATGTACCTATTAACTCACCTGCATCCGAACCTCCTGCTTCACCACATGTTCCCAGAACAAAGCGTATTCTCCCTCCGGAGAGCCATTAGAACAGTCCTGCACTTTCACCTCCACCACATCCGCTAGCTCGGGAGGGGGTACAGGCCGGGATGGTCCAGATTCGCGCGCGATCCGAAGCGCGTCCATGATTGGATCCTGAGGCTTTTCCTGTAAGCGTGGGATGAAAAAGCGTGGTAAAACTGGCGGAAGTTCATCTTTATATTCGATGGGGTCAATATCTACGCCCACAAGAGGAGGAAGTGTCAACTCCATCGACTGGATACTGTAACGCGGATGCACGCGGTGCGGTGGATGTTGACGATCACGTGGCTCTGGGAAAGCACAACATTGAATCAATCTAATCTAATCTACTGCGGCGACCTAACGAAAGCTGAAGGACAGTATGAAAAGTATACATAGCAAGAATTCCTTGACAACAGAGGACTACCCCCAGTTTGTAACTTCGATGCCAAACCACTCAGGTAGACTATCCCAAAACTTGTTCCTTGCGGTGTGTACGGACACGACCAACTCCTGCCTACAAGAATCACAGGCGCGGAACATGTTTCTCGCTTCCGGTGTGCCAGGGTCTGCCTGCAAGTTGAGGACCTCCTGCATGGCGAGCAACGGATCGGCAGTGCGCCCTGTTATGAGACCGTTGACATCTTGCAAAAGTTCGAACGTGATCAATTGGAATGCCCCCGTGCATAACCGACGCTGCGTCGGGTCCTGTTGGCGTCGATTGAAGCATGCCTCGGAGGCTCTTCGGTTCTCCAACTCGTTCACGAGGAATGTAGAGAAGAAGCGCGAGGCAGCCTCACGGCCTTGGAGAAGCAGGACAAGGTCACTTGATGTGAGACGGTGGCAGGTCGAGTCAAAAGGATCTGTGTAGCCCGTTGCTACCACACTTGGAAGGAGACGGCATAGATCGTAGAACGCTGCTGGAATCAGTTCGGCAGCATCTACTTCTCGTGCCAGGTTCACTATGGCACTGCAGGGTATGTCAGATCCTATGGGTTGAATTGGACGAAAGTAATCACATAGGATGGGGAAGAGCGATCGCCTTGGCTGCTTCACTATTGACCCTGGGGAGTTGGCGCTCTCGACGGGTCCACTGGCTCAGACTTGTTGGCCAGGCCTTGTACAATATAGCCAAGGTGTCATTGAGTAGATGTTCCATAACATACTTCGCAGACAGACGTGATAGAATGGAGACGATGCGCAAATTGCTTTCGAGCGCCATTAATGATGACCTCAAGGTACTATCAACAGACAAACTTAGGATAACATACGACGGGAACTTACAAGCCATCGTACATCGAGTGAAGGAGTAGCGAAATGTCATCAGGGGAGTCAGGCAGATGCAAGACCGGTCGGCCTTCGAGCCTCATGGTTGGGCAAGAACAATTGGCCTTGATTAGCTCTGCCAGGTACTCAGACTGACGGGAGAGAAAGCCCCGGTGCACGAGAAAATAAAATTTGCCGGCTAGAACAGCAACATTTCCGTCTTCGAAACTAAGGCTCGGGCGACGCTGCATGCCTGAACTGAAGATCGCTGTAGGAAGTGGTGTCCCAGGGCGCATAATCCAAGCTTCGTGAGAGACTTCCTTCAGCTGTGGCGAACCAGCATGATGTCCGTTCGAGCTGAGCGGGCTAGCTAAGCTCCCGGAACTCGTCGAATGATTCCCTGGAGATTGCATAGAGGTGGCCTGTAGTCGAAAAGGAGCCGAACCGAGGCATCTGGGAGTTGAGCTGTCAAAGTTGTTAGAAAGCGGTCCAGTCAGCCTCTCCGTCTGTGCCGGGCTTCAGAATATGATCTGTAAGAGCTAACCCCTGGTCGGTTAGAGCTTGAACAGATCGAGAGGCGCAGTCCTATCATGGTGTCACTCCGGACAGTGTGCGGATGGTATGCATCCGACCGGCGTAAGCAAGTAAAGTACCGAACGCGGAAGGCGGCTGTCGTGAGAAGGTTTTTTTCGCTGGGGGCCAACACGACACGGTAAAGCCATACGTCGCCTAACACTCTCTACTAGCTTCCTTTCGCGTCACTGTACCCATACCCTCCAAAAAGTTACACAACTTGCACAAAACGTCCTCATGTCCGACACCCCTACCCAACGCTACGTTCCTGGTGCCCCTCCGCCTCCGCCCCCTTCAAAATCTTCCAAAAAGAAGCGCAAGACCGGCAAGGGGAGTAGATCTGAAGACTCACCAGCGCTGTCCTCTGTAGCCATTCCCGATTCTACTCCAGCCGTTCCCGTTGAAAAGGCTCCAGACTCATCTGATATAAAAGACGCCCCTGCTACTGATAGCCCGCAGGCGGATCCCCGCAATACCAATGGCATACCCTCTGGACAGCCTGCCCACGATGAAGCGAAGTACAGCCCTATTGTTGATCTTATTCAAAAGCGAATCAAAGTTACTAGCAAAAAGATCGTGCGTCTCTTTCATTGTGGATCACAGGCCTACAAATACGACGCGGGCGCTAACTTACAGTCGTCCTATAGACTCGAATACAAAGCTATGCAATGCTTGACGATGAGAAACTGAATGACGACCAAAGAAGGTCTCGGAAGGGCCTTCCATCTCTGGAAGCAGTATTGAAGGAGTTGGAAGAGGTCAAGAAGGCTGTTGAGGTCCGTTTACCGCGACTCTCGTATTTCCCACTTCAATTCAACTCTCTTCAGAGCGTTGAGGCCGACAGAGCTGTTGCAGAGGCTCGTGAATTGGCTGAGAGGCGTAAATTTGAGGTGGAGCGCCTTGTCGTGGCCGTTGCTGAGGCCGAGGTTTGTTCCGCGCCACGCTTGACGCTCTGTGTGTTATTAGTGACTGTATTTGTCAGAGCCAGGCATGCGACAGGATCTCTCGACTCCTGCACTTCATTCGGCTACATTCATCTCTCTCTGCTCAGCATCCTAGCTTATCGTCGCTTGGTATCGAAGATTCCGAAATCCCGATAATCCTTGCCGCAGCGGAACAGCTTCTCGGAGAGGAGAGCGAGGTTCGGCAGGAGCTGATCCGGGGTATTCTCTCCGGCGAGGGTGAATTCCGGGGCATCTCACGTGGGTCTTTCCCCCCCTCAACTCGCGAGGCTTCACCACTCACTGAACCTTTCTGATCAGACTCGCGATTTGTCGATTTGGCTTATGCCTTCGCGAATCCGCTCCCTGAACCAAGCTTTGCTGCCCCTGAAGAGTCTGGACCTGAGGTGCCAGAACCATCGAAAGAGGAACCCAGTGCTGCTGGGGGTATTGGAGGTCAGACTTCGGCGTCGGGGGGATTTCACTTCATGCAAGAAAGCGAGCTCGATAGCGCCGGCCTTGCGGACAGTCAGGAATGGGTGGATGTTCCTCAGGATCAGGTGACGGAGGTTGGAGTCGCCGTCGTCGCAAGTGTCGAGACGCCCCATGGCGAGGGGATGAACGCTGACCAGACCGTATCGGACGCGCAACAACCCGAGGTAATGGGCATGATATTCTTTTCTTCACGATGATCGTTTGATTGTCGTTGCAGGGATCGCTATCAGCTTCTGGCAACTTCGACTGGGCCGAAGACGATGAAGGGGGACTCCCATCCATCGCAGGGCTTCAGGCCAAATTTGGGACATCCCAGACGCCGTCCCCCGCGCACACGCCAAAAGAAATTCTAGATGCAGGTCCAGCAGACGCGACAGCATCACCTGTTGATGGTAACGTACCAACTGACAATGAAGGCTTCACGCAAGCCCGTGGGGGGCGTGGTCGACCACGCGGGGATCGTGGCTTTAGGGGTGGTCGTGGCGGAGAGCGCGGCGGATTTCGTGGAGGCTCCCACGGAGGCTTCAGAGGGGAACGTGGCGGCTCAAGGGGAGGGGAGAGAGGTAAGTGACTCTCCATAATATATGAACTAGGGGAGTCATGGTCATCACAATTCAGGCTTCCGTGGGCGCGGTAACGGTGATCGAAGGGGCGGTGATCGAAGGGGCGATGGAGAACGGGGTCGCGGTAGTCGCGGCAGAGGCCGTGGACGCGGAGGCGAGTGAGAGATGATCTGTCCCGCGGCCTGGCACTAACCAAATCCACAGGATTTCCCGAAGGTCGGGAGGCATCCCCTGTTCAAACATAGGCGCGCATTTCCCTGCGTGGATGCTTTGTTACCGACAAAAAAGCGAGCTCAGCCCCACCTGAACGCCAGCTGGTCAATTCACATTCACTTATAGTTTTGATCTCTTCATGGGTTATTTGACCCACTTTTGTTGACAGTTTATTGTTTTTCTTATCAATAAGAGTGCTCTACTCATTATTGAGCTGGGCGATTACCGTGTGTCTTGGTGCGGATGAGATCTAATGAGCGTGTGTGTGAGTGGGTCGGGACATGTGTTCCTTCCAGTCGTTTGAGTATTAAAATGTGCAGTCAACCTTGAAAATTTACGGTTGTTGTTGGGGCAAAGTAGAGTAAGCGTGGCACCGCGGCGTGCGGTGCTTGAGCGAATAAGGCCGGAACATCCCTGGCACGCTCGTCTAAACTCAACACTCTCAACCCTTAATTCCCCATTGCTCACCTTAGAGAGCCCCCAAGCCCTACGGCATTCGTCCAATTCTTTATCACCTTCTCATCTGCTCCGCTCTAGATAGTCCATGACATATATTCCCCATCGCCATCTTTGCCTACTGCTATGACATCCAACCAATCTGCCGTCCCGCCCATCCCCGCCACCAGCTCGTCGACCCCTGCACCCAAGCCGCCAGCAGAGCCATGGTTGAGTCCGCAGGTGTCATCCTATTTCATTGCCGGCGGAATCGCTGGCGCAGCATCGCGAACTGTGGTTTCTCCTCTGGAGCGGCTAAAAATCATCCAGTACGTATCCCAACGAAATCCTATTTCTGGGGGTCTGATGATTGCGCTTGTAGACAGGTTCAACCAAGGAACACTGGCAAGCAGTACAGGGGAGTGTGGCGAAGTCTCGTTCGCATGTGGCAAGAGGAGGGGTTCAAGGGATTCATGCGGGGGAATGGGATCAATTGCGTTCGGATCATACCTTACAGTGCCGTTCAATTCACAGCATATGAACAACTTAAGAAGGTGCGTTGCGGTGGGGTTGGATCGCCAATACAGTAATGGTTAACGGTCTCCTCAGTGGTTCACCTCAAACGGGAAGAAACAGCTGGATACCCCCACTCGACTGGCCAGCGGTGCTCTGGCTGGTGTCACTTCTGTCTGTTCGTCCGTCCTATCTGACTTTGCCCGCATGACCTTGCGTTCTGGTTTTGTTTAATGCATTTCTTTCCCTCTATTGCAGGTACAACATACCCACTAGATCTAGTGCGCTCGCGATTATCAATCGCAACTGCATCCATACTGGTCGCGAGTAGTTCGGCGACGTCATCTTCATCGTCATCGTCATCATCATCATCATCCATGCCCCCGTCTTCGTCCGCAGGAGCCTCTACATCTTCACAACCGAGGCTGGCCTCAGCGCTCCACACATCCGCGCGCCCGTTGCCCTCTGAGCTCACCATGTGGGGCATGACTCTGAAGGTTATGCGAGATGAGGGTGGTCCTCGGGCGTTGTACCGTGGTCTGGTGGCGACCGCGATGGGTGTGGCGCCGTACGTCGGGATCAATTTTGCTGCGTACGAGGCCCTGCGTAGTTTGATTACGCCGCCGGGAAAGAATACGGTGGCTAGGAAGCTGAGTTGCGGTGCCCTCGCTGGTAGGTGTCATGTTTCAGTGTTTCGCGTTTCGCGATGAATTAGCTGACTTTATACGGGCCCGATCACAAAGGATCGATATCACAGACGCTTACGTATCCATTTGATGTCCTCCGACGAAAGATGCAAGTTATCGGCCTAGGCCAAGGCGCACTGGGATACCAGTACAATGGCGCGTTAGATGCGGCACGCGTTATTTTCAAGACAGAAGGGGTCCGTGGGATGTACCGTGGGCTTTGGCCGAATTTGCGTGAGTGATAATTCTTGTACGGGAGAAGGGGCTGATGCTGATGATGTCTCATGGGTCGGCAACAGTGAAAGTGGCACCGAGCATCGCGACGTCATTCTTCACGTACGAATTGGTTAAGGAATTCCTTCTTGGTTCGAGGTGAACGGGGGCGTGAGAGAGGATCAACAACGTACATTCTAGATTTGTATTAGACAGGGCGTAGCATCTGTTGTTGCACATGCGAACCGGGCTTTTTTCTCTCCTTAGTCACTTTGTGTCCCTTTATGAATACGTAAACCCATTTCTGTCTATTTACCCCTCACACTTACTCTCTTCAAAATCCCTTTCATCTCCCTTGCTTTCATGACCCCTCAACTCTCCTCATAATCCCAACTTTAATCCACGAGCGGCAAGACTGCGGCAAGCGCGTCTGATCTTTTGTTGTATCCACGGTCACAGGAACAAAGCCACTAAGACACGTCTTCACCTCGCCGCAACCACATTGCCTCTCTTTACACGCCCACTCTTCCCCTTTACGTCCTCGTCCTTCTTTAGCGCGAGCAGCCAGCTACTGCGTGGCGCTGCAACCCCTCCAACAATCTAGCCTCCTATCTCCCTATCATCTAACCTTTTTTTTTGACCATTTCTGCCATTTACCAAACGCCATGCCCTTCCGGAGACATGATGCACGCCGTCGCGCCCAGCCAGGTGGCGTACACCTGTCCACTTCCTCTGCCTCGTTGTCTTCCTTCTCATCAACAAGTTCTTCCATCCTCCCTGTTGAACCCCCGTCAAACTCGAGCCATTCCGATATAGTAGAGGCACATCCATCAACTTTTTCTGCGCCCAAGACTCATCTCCCCCCCGATACCATCCTCCCTGTTCCCCGTTCCTCTTCTCTCCTTGCAACAATGGGCCAGGTTCAATCCCGGTCACCGTCCGAACACCCAGTCCCACCACCGTCCCCGACCGTCCCTGTGTCTTCCGGCGGCGCCGGGTCCAGGTTGAAACGTGTCTTCGGCGGTCGCAAAAAAAAGAGTGAGGACATCTCTCCGACTGCCGTGGCCCCCCTCGCTCCAGTACCAATTGGGATGGAGAAGAGTCGCTCAGCGATGACGCCGTCGTCGTCCTCCGCAGCGCCGTCTCCATCAGCCCCCAAGCTTCCGCCGCAGCCATCCATCTCTGCGGGTCCAGGCTATCCGGTAACACCATTTACCCGCCGTGTCCCAACCGAACACGCATCTGTTCCTTTCCCGAAACCCCCACTCGAATCACCATTACCATCGGATCAAAGAAGTTCTTCCATAACTTCAAATCCTGGAGTTTCAGCGGCGATACACCACGTCTCTGAGACTGAGAATGCGGTGGGCGCTGCGAATGTTGTGCCGCGGCCGAACAACAGGGATTCAGACCACGATGTTTTGAAAGAGGACTGGCGTAAAAGCGACTCGACCACGACCAGCTATTACACGGTGCGTCCACGTTCGGGGGCGTCAGGAGGCACACGCACACCTCGGCCCGTCTCTATGGCAGAGTCGTTGCAATCTACGAGCACTGTGGTCCCTGCGGGCAGGCGACTGAGCGCCCTGCTCACAGAAGCCGAGTTCATCATGACCGAGGAAGGTGGATCTCGTTCGTCTTCAAATCCCTTATGCCGTAAGACATCTCCTTCGGGACCATCAAAGACTCGCAAAAGGCACTCGATATCTCTCTCATTTACGTCACCACTACCTTCCAACCCACCTGCAACGTCGACTACCAGGTCCGAGGGTCATTCTTCTACCACTAAACCCGCGTTTGATCGTCGGCCCTCGGGTGGCGTCGCAACATTACACAAGGCTACTGCCAGCGGTATCATCGGTTCTTTGCATAGCGGTGATTTTCAATCGGGTGGAGCTCACAACATGGGTGATGTTTCAGCGTTGTCCCCGGCAACCTCTGGCCCTAGTTCATTACCTCAGCAGCCATCCTCCTCCTCGGGCCAGCATGGTTCCCTTCGTCAGACGGCCATCACTATGACTAGTGGCCTCGCGCCTGCAGCAGGATTTGCCATGGGATTCGGTAAACGTGCTGTAGAGCGCGTGGGACGTGCCCTTGGCAGCCTCGGCTCGAGTCACAACTCCTCCGGTCATTCGTCATCGTCTTCCTCGATCGGAGGCGCAGATGAACGCAATGCCTCTAATGTATCGCTAGCATCGCACGTATCGCAGGCGCAGGGCACCAAGGGCAAGCAGCGACGGACACCCAACGCGCCCTCTGGTGCATGGAGTGTGAATACGCTTAGCAGTACTTCGACCGGACAAACCGACCCAGAGTCGTGTGGTTTCACAGGCCCATCGCTTGGCAACTGTCTTCGCGGGCCCATGCGCAATAGTTCTGGAGGATTTGTTATTGGTGGCTTGGTTTTTGGGCGGGACTTGAAAACCTGTGTCCATGACACCGCGATCGATGCTGTCCGCCTCGCACCACCCTCACCAGACAGCTCACCATCAGGTGAGGCATCTTGTGTTTCTGCATCCATTGGATATATATTTATAATCCTGTGTAGTCCCGTCTGTCCTACACGAGCGGCGGTTACCCGCGCTAGTGGTCCGGTGTGCGGAACACCTGATGAAATGGGGTGTCGAAGAGGAAGGTCTCTTTCGGTGAGATAGCTTATAGATCAAAACGTGAAACGTTCCTCACGGGTGTCGAACAGAATCAGCGGGCGTGCAACACATGTTGCTAAGTTGCGGTCAGACTTCGACACTGGTGCAGATTTTGACATGTTAGAGTGCGCACCTGGCGATCTGGATCCTCATGCGGTGGCATCCATCTTCAAAACTTACCTTCGAGAGCGTGCGTGTTTTATTATTCGATGACCGAGGTGACCTCTAAATCGCGATGTGGACAGTGCCCGAGCCTATTCTTACGCATGCACTTAACCGCTATTTTGAGGCAGCCATGCTTACTGAGACCAACGTCAGGAAGTCCATTGAAGAACAAGCCGTGCCTTTGCGAAGTGTCAGTGGAAAGGGTTCGTCAGCCCACGATGTCCGTTCCTTGCGGAAACCACCTTCTCTATCGACCTTGGCATTGCCCAATTTTTCTGGAATGCGCCCCCCGTCGCAAGCCCTCCTCAATGCCTTTGCTTCCCTTCTAGCGCGTCTTCCTCAAGAGAACAGGGACCTTCTTCGCACCGTCATTGACCTGATCAACTTTGTGGCCCAGCGAAAGGACATTCGCATGCCACTGAGCAACCTGACTCTCGTACTATGTCCTACGCTGAATATGAGCCCACCGATCCTTCGGGTTCTATGTGAAGCAAGAGACATTTGGAATGGTCCCCCCGAAGGCTGGGAGGACAACACCGATCCCGATCTGAAACATGAAAATCCAAACCCTGTGCCCAACAGTCGATCAACAGCCCGCGAGTTGGAGCAGAACGTTACTGCTGAACCTAGTTTACCACAAGGCGATCTGAAGGATCAGAGTTCCACCCTGGAACCAGGCACTAGCGCCGGGGGGGCTAGAACTGAGACACAAGCACCCAGTGGGGTTCAGGATGATATTCACAAGGACGACAGACGGATTGGACTAACTTCAGATGATCGTGCTTCGTTCCTCTCTGCAGGTGACTCTCGTCCGTCAACTCCTGCATGGGGCAAAGGATCACCTCTGGATCCATGGTCACCACCTGCGTTGACGTCCTCGTCCGATTCACTAACGACTCCTTCCACGTCGTCCGAAGCACCCTCTATTCCTCAGTTTATAGCTCCCGCACCGGTCAATTCATATTTCACCAAAGAGAACCTCATACCCGCCGTTATCCCCGACTTTGTTCGCACATCTCCCCAACCTACCGACCATATACCAGTGACGTTTCCGGGAAGTGAGTCAGCCCCGGGAACACCTTCCCTCCGATGCTCCACCCACATTCTATCCCCTTCACTACTACCCTCAGAACCGAGCTCGCAGAGTCTGAAGCCGATGAGAGTGAAGCGGCCATCCCTTACAGCCTTATTCTCAAAGAAATCGGTATCTTCGCTTAGATCGTCAAGGCTATTTTCTTCCTCGTCATCATCTTCACCTTACTTCGATGCCCGCGATTCCCCCTCGCGATCCTCACCAGCTTCCCCGAGGACACCAGGCTCGATCTCTCCATCATTAATCTCGATGCCATCGTTACTACAGCGAAGCTCGAGCAGTTTACCACCGTTGCTCAACACGGCGATAGACTCTTCCTCACTTAGTCTTGCCATCGGTTTGGATGATGATGACTTAGCAGATGCTGAGTGTTCAAACACAGAGCCGCATGCCCCTTCATCGAGAGAATCTTCATCAAGTCCTCAGCCAGCGGAGGTCTCCCCACAGTCACCTACGAGCCCTGTGACCCCAGTCACATCGGAGTTTCGCGACAAAGCAAGACTACTGAAATTATCGCTGTCTCAGCCTGAGCCGCTGCAACCGCAGTTGTCAGACGATTCATTTGTCAGTGTATCGTCACCTTCATCGTATCGCCGACTGAGTTTGTGGAAGAGCGGCGCTGTTGGTGACAATACTGACTGGGCCCGCAACGTGCTCTCTGATTTGGGGTGGAGCCCCGCGGCAGTCGAGCACAGTATAAGCGGAAACTCATGAAGTCGCCTCTGTCTATGACTGCATTTCGGTTGCTCACTGTCAGCATTCTAGACCCCAGTAAACCTCAGGTGATGGTGATACCTGGCGACTGGTTGACTGTTGATCTACTTTTACCTAGCTCAAACAGGGACTCGTACACTAGACCGACACCAACAATGTACCCTTCTTCTCCTACGCCACCTTGGCAGCTTTTTATCTTCTGCCTCACTCTTTCATGTTTATATGGATCAACCTGACACCCGGGTGCATTCACGCACAGTATATTGCTTACCATGGTTAACTTAATTCATGTTCCATCATACCCCGGATCAATCGTCTTTGCTCCTAGTTAACACGAGCTTCTACTCCCATCATTGATGCATTTCGTCCCCAACCCCAATGCCACTAGTGTTGAGTTGAAGGCACGTTCCGGATAAGCCCGATATATGCTGGTAAATAAATCGATGAACTGCTAAAAGCGCTAAAGCGCTAGAGGCCAGCGACGTCATCCGCCAAGTAGAATGGAGCAGAAGGGTGAAAGGGTGACGGGGTAGGGTAAAAAATAAATAAATGTGTGAATAAATGCACTTGGTGCACGCCCTTGAACACGATCCTCTCTTTTCCCCCTCTTCTTCCCCGTTTCAATATGGCCACTAACGTCCGTAGCATACAACAAAAGTTGTTTAGATCAGAGTCACCTGGCTTGCAAAACATTTCAGACTCGTCAAAGCCGGATAATCCCCTTACCATATCCATCCCCAAGACGGTCACACCACCCCCGGGTCTTCCGCAAAAGGTGGGAAAACCCCCAGAGTCAAACACACAGCCTACGTCAAATGAGAATGCCTCCAGACTTTATCGCGATAGACTTCGCCAAAAATTGGGTTCTGATTACAAGACGGTTGAGCACTATCGCCTTGATCAAGACGGCAGGCGGGAAAGGCACTGGAAGCGTTGGGGTCCGTATGTCTCCGATAGGCAATGGGTCCGTTATCGCTTATCTCTGTCTAAACCGCAACCCTCCTGCTGACAATAGTCCTTCCAGGCAACCGTCAGGGAAGACTATTCTGGAGACGGCGATGCTTGGGCACACTTCCCCCATGAACATGCTCGCTCACGGACCTATCGGTGGGGAGAAGACGGCATTGCAGGCATCAGCGACAACCACCAACGTCTCTGCTTTTCTCTGTCCCTGTGGAACGAGAAGGATAGGATGCTCAAAGAAAGGCTCTTCGGCGTGTCGGGCCCCCAAGGAAATCACGGAGAGGACGTCAAGGAACTGTATTATTACCTGGATTCCACGCCGACTCACTCCTACATGAAGTTTTTGTACAAGTACCCGCAAAGGGCCTATCCATATGAAGACATCGTTCGCGAAAATCGGCATCGCGGTCGCGAGGTTGTTGAGTTCGAGATACTTGACACCGATTCCTTTGACGAGGACCGTTACTGGGACGTTTTCGTCGAGGTGAGCGACTTGCCCCCCATGCATGGGCCATAGGTTTCACCAGATCATTCTTCCCTTTCCAGTACGCAAAGGACGAAGATAGTCCCGATAACGTTTACATTCGCATCACCGCATATAATCGTGGTCCTGACCCCGCCAGTTTGCACATCATCCCTCAACTCTGGTTCCCGAACAGCTGGTCCTGGGACATCCCGCCTCCGCCACGCCCTAGTTTGTCTGCGACGGCAAACAACCGAATTACCGCAGTTCATGACACGCTCGGCAAGACCCACTTGTATTGCTTACCATCCCCAGCCCCTGTCGGACCAGAGGGCCAACCTACCAACGATGGTGCAAATGGTGAAGAAGACGCGGTGGAGCCGAATTTGTTGTTCACCGACAACGACACGAATTTCACACGTTTGTGGGGCGTCCCGAATAAGTCACCTTATGTCAAGGACGCATTCCACGACCATATTATCCCCGTGCACCGGCTACCGAGCCACCAATTCGCCAATGGAACAACCAAGGCCAGCGCTGACGGTAATGGTAATGCCTCTAACGGAAGTGACTCTGAGTCGAGCTCCGGACGCGCTACTCCAGTCCCTCACCACACCACACAGTTTGTTAACCCTGATAAGACTGGGACCAAGTCCGCCGCGCACTACAGCTTTAGGGACGTCCCTGGTAGAGGCGGATGCGCTGTCGTGCGACTGAAGCTCACACCAAACGCTCCTCAAACGGATCCAACGCTCGAAGATGAAGGCTTATTTGACGATGCTATCGAGGAACGCCGTGTCGAAGCAGATGAATTCTATTACAACCTGACCCAGGGCTACGTATCTGATGATTTGCGCGCGATCATGCGTCAGGCTCTGGGCGGCATGCTATGGACAAAGCAGCACTACAAGTTCATTGCGAACGAATGGCTTGAGGGTGATCCCGCGCAGCCACGTCCTCCCCCATCTCGTAAGTTCCTGAGGGGTAACAAGGTAGGCCTTTCAAAGCCCTGCGTGACACTACGCCCCCAACAAATGTTCCTTACTTGTAGGATTGGATGCATCTCCACGCCTCGGACATATTATCCATGCCTGACAAGTACGTCGTTGTTACTACCCAAACGGCGCTTCTGACGTGCGTTTTCGCAGATGGGAATACCCTTACTTCGCGGCATGGGACAGTGCATTCCATTGCATTCCGCTTGCCATAGTCGACCCCGCGTTTGCCAAGAAGCAACTCGACCTGCTCACTCGTGAATGGTACATGAAACCCGACGGGCAGATCCCCGCGTATGAGTGGAACTTCTCTGATGTCAACCCGCCGGTACATGCATGGGCAACGTTCCGCGTGTTCAAGATCGAGAGGAAGCTTTATGGCCGCGAAGACGTCCCATTCCTCGAGCGCGTATTCCAGAAATTGCTCCTTAACTTTACCTGGTGGGTAAACCGCAAGGACGCAGGTGGTGCAAACGTATTCGAAGGCGGCTTCCTTGGTTTGGATAATATCGGTGTATTCAATCGCTCAGAGCCGCTGCCAACAGGAGGGGCACTACGGCAGGCGGACGGCACTGCATGGATGGCGTTTTATTGTCTGAACATGTGCGTTGCCGCTCGCTCGCTCTGACTAAACATGTTTCTTCATGAATTGCCACGTAGGTTGAGCATGTCTCTCGAATTGGCAAAACATAACCCGGTGTATGAAGACATCGCATCGAAGTTTTTTGAGGTAAGCCATTTTTCCACGCCAAAAGAAGATGCCGAAGTGACATATTATCGCAGCATTTCATCTTCATCGCGGACGCCATGACGTACCACAGTGGCGAAGATAACATCAGCCTGTGGAACGAGAAAGACGGGATGTACTACGATGCGATCCAATGGGACGATTATAGTATGCAGTTGCCTGTCCGCAGCCTTGTTGGGCTCATTCCCCTATACGCGACTCTCACCCTTGAACCATCCCTTGTAAACCGTTTCCCTGGGTTTAAAAAACGGATGGAATGGTTCATCGAAAATAGGCGTGAAGTTTCTGGTCGGAATATGGCCAACATGAAAGGTTTGTTTTCAGCACCGTTCTCTAACTGACCACTAATGAACGGAACGTTGTCTTATAGCTCGTGGTCGTGGTGAGCGCTTCTTGCTTGCACTGGCCAGCAAGGAGCGCTTGGTCAGCATTCTGGAAAAAATGCTTGACGAGAGCGAGTTTTTCAGTGAACATGGCATTCGATCGTATGTTCAGCTGATATGGGACGTGAATACTGTCTGACCTGTCGACTTGTTCCCACAGCCTATCCAAGTTGCACAAGGACCATCCATGGGGTATGGAAGTCAACGGTCAAAGACACGAAGTTAACTACTGGCCTGGGGAATCTAAATCTGGGATGTTCGGCGGCAACTCCAATTGGCGCGGCCCAATCTGTACGCCACCTCATCCAGTTCTCCTGGCGACAGGACTACTCACCACAGTCACAGGGTTAGCAGTGAACTTCTTGCTTATTGAGAGTCTCCAGAGATTCCATCAATATTATGGCGATGAAGTGGAGGTGGAGTGTCCCACCGGTAGTGGGGACTATATGAATCTGCTTCAGGTAGCTGAAGAGATTCAGCATCGGATCATCCATATCTTTGGCCGCGACGTTCATGGGCGTCGCGCTCTCAACGGAGGAAACCAAAAACTCGATTTTGATCCCTTCTTCAGGGACTATGTTTGGTTCTACGAGGTGAGAACTATCTTGTCACCGGGCATTCAGGGGATGAATTATACTATCCAGTATTTCCACGGTGACGATGGTCGCGGTCTTGGGGCCTCACATCAAACAGGGTGGTAGGTGTCCTATGTGCTCAGTGGAAATGTGGTGTCCCCTGACTTAAATGCTACAGGTCAGGCCTAGTCGCATATCACATCTTACAAAGCGGCGCAAGCTGTCGTCTACCCAAAACTCCGAGGAGTATGTAGTCTACTTCCTTCATACACGTTCATTAAGCTAAGTGTTCGAACCCACAGCCCCTCGCAGTCTCGCCCATCATTACTTCGATGTACGTCGTAGCTATACACTTTTCGGACTGTGCATGTCTGACACTTCCCAGGAACCAATTGATTCACGATCCGAATACGGGGATGACGTTCACTCGCTCGCGAGCGCGGTCAGCTCATTTGACTTGAATACGCCACTATGCGACATCTCTCCTGATGCCTTGTGACGCAACGATGCATTCTGTTGGCCTTTCCTCCGGCGTTATGTAGTGCACGCATTTTGCTGGTCCCTTAAGCCATATATAGACTTCTGTATCCATCACGACATTGTTAGGCACTGATCCCAACACTGTTCGGTAGCCGCCACTGTATCACAAACATAGACGATCCGATCATAACCACTGGCTGTTGATATTTGATAATAAAACTGAAGCGAGCTGATCTGAAGCCACATCTCAACTGTTGGCGCGGGACGGTGAGTCTTGCTCATGTTAAAGATCTGTACGCGCGGGGGGACCTTCACCTTGTGGGAAAGTCTGTTCCTTTTAAAGCACACTCGCTATGTTGCGTTTCCCTCTGGCAGGAATTGACGTTGAATTGGGTTTGCAGTGCGGCGCAATGCACAGCGATTACGACACGACGATTATGATGAGGGTAACAGCCAAGGGACGTCGCCATCCCAACTCGTATACATAGAGCGAAAAATAATGAGTGTAGTGTTCATAGCAATCAAAGGTAAAAACTCTAGTAAATACTACTTATACAACTGGTTATCAACCGAGCCCTCGAAGGGGGGGCCTTCTGTAAGAACACCTTGCTACTCTGGCAAGAAAAATCCACGAAACGGTGTGAACTAGGACAGTGACAGGATAGATATCAAGGGAATATAGATGGAAACGAGCGGGAAGGGAAGATCACCTCGACCCTCGTTGATGCGATGGTAGGGAGTGGGGAATAATGAAGGAGGGATATTGTCAAGGTAAAGTAGCGGGCGGGTGTGCCATAGAACCGTATAATTCTTCCGAATGGGGCATGACCGATGTGAAGGGAATGTTCCCGAGAAAAAGGAGAAAAAAGTTATGCGATGATAATGTGATGGCTTGATAGGACGGGTCCGTACTGTGCGAGGGGGGTGAAGACTGATGGCGAGATGGTGGCACGCAATGCAACATGAGGCGAGGACGTAGATAGAGGGGAAACAGAGAGGTGGTACAAGTAAGAATGAAAAAGAGGAGACTCCTCACGCCACATGCAGAACGACTTGCATCTTATCACCGAAGGCCATCTCTACGTCCTCTGTCGAGCGCATCGATATTAAATCACCCTCCTCGTCCTCATACCTAACGCGAAGCGGCCCGTCGTCCCGCCGTGGCCCACAGAGACGAATCTTCTTGCCCACCCGCTCTACGAGCTCGCCGTACTCGGTGGTACGCAAAACTTGGATGACAAAGATGTCAGAGCCGAAGTGTACCTTCACCTTCACTGGGGCATCATATGATGATATTGATGATCGCCCGACTGCGCCGGATAACGAAGAATCACTCGAACCAAATGGCGTGAGAGGCGAAGAACTATTAGGGGAATATGCAGAGTCCTCGCCAGTAGATTGGCTAGAACCGCTTGATCGCTTCGTCGTCGTGCTCGTCGATCCTTGTGCCCGGTCCCAACCGCTTGACGGTAGAGGAGGCGGCGCAGTCTTTGGAACATATGCGCTAGGTTGGCTCGCACTGCGAGTTCGACTGACATGACTAGGCAGAGGGTGGGTGGCGGGTGAAGTGGCACCACTCCTCTGCTCTCCATTCTCGTAGGGTGGACGCAACCGCGAGGAGCTATATTGGCTGCGTAATGGCGGGCGGCCGCCGGGGGTAGCGGAGCGAGACCCGGCATTATAACCTGGTTCGGAGGCATAGCTCATTGTGGTCATGCGAGAGACAGGCATTCGAGGACCAGATGGAAGACCAGGTACATTACTCCGCCACTGCGATAGCGCAGGACCGTTGGAATCTTCTGTGTGAGCTCGCGGTCGCTCATAGCCAATGTACTGGTCCAACACGGGGGTTGCTGCGCCTCGCCGTCCATCCAAAGGGGTAGCACGACCAGAAGTTGGGCTGATACTAGCTGCCAAGTAATCCTCCATGTCGTCGTCGGGATCAAAGCCATCGTCAGGAGGGTAGCCAGAAGGCCCACTTGCGTGACCGCTAATACCGTTGCCGACCGCATGTTCATCATAAGGACTTAGCGGACGGTATGGCCGACTGCCATTAGCATACGGGTGTGGTGAAACTATTGAAGTGGGGTGGACCGAGGACCCGCGGTCATGAGTCCCATTACGTAGGTGGGAAGAGGGGTAGCCAGTAGGACTGCTGAAGTAGGCGAGCCGCGAATTGCTGCGTTCAGATGCCCGGCGTTTGGCAACCCTTTCAATAAGGCGGTTGACGGCGGTCTCCCATTGTTTCACCTGTTCTTCGTTGCGGCAACGAAGTGTGAAGAACTCTAGGTCATCATCACCCTTCCACGAGATGTTGAGCGAATAAGAGCCTAGCCAGAACTCAGACGCGATATGAGGTAAGAGAAGAGGTCAATTTACCTGGCGAAACGATCTTCGCTTCTGTCACATTGTTAAGATAGATCCGACCTTTCAGAAAAAGAGGGGTCATCTTTTTCTTCGAACCAGGAGCAAGCCCAGACATAGGAGGGCCATTCGCTTGGGGCTTCTTCAAAATAGAGTTACTTTTGCCGGCTTTCTTGTTATTGCTGTTGTTTCCGACACCGCTCGCATCCTCCTTGCAGCAGAGGATGATGCGCTCGAACAGAAATACATGATACTCGCGGTCAACCTCAGACTTGGTGACGATAAAGATATCTTCCAAGAGAAGCTCGCCAAACTGGGAGACATGATGGCCTTTCCAGTCGTCCACTCGTGAAGCCAGGTTCTGAACCGTCTGGAGGTTTTCTGCGCGGCGTTGGGCTTCATTGATCTTGTCGGTTATTCGCTTGGCGGCGGCTGATCCCGCCTTAAGTTCCTCGTAATGGGGATAGTCAATAGGAGAGGACTTTTTGAGCAGTTGCTGGTGAGAAGGCCACCCGAATGAGCTAAAAGAATCCAGGAAGAGGTGTCATGTCAACTCACATCTAAAAGTAGAGGGTATTTGCATATCCGCTGGATTGGTTTGATCAGGAAAGCTGGTAGCTCCGACTTTGCATTGATCAGGTGATTATATTTCTGTTGACACACGTTTGGTCAGAAATCATTCACCCTCGGCATTCACCGCCACTGCTTCAAGTCTCCCAGGAGACCTAATGGGCACGGGTGCAGGAGCTAGACATACCACGAGATTCTGTTCCTCCATGAGCATCAGCTCAGATGCGTTCGTGTAATTGGCGCAGTATGGTTCATAGACGGCAAACTCTTCTTCCTTTTGTTCCCAACGCGGTGAGCCACGGATAAAACAAACCAGAACACAAACAAAGAACAATGGCCAAGGGGATTATGAAAGCGTCGTGATCAGCACTGCGTATGAAACTGTAAGTGTAGGTAATATGGTCGGACTCACGTTGTCGGTAAATAGAAGGCCCCATCGCTGGTCCCTCCATGGCATATCCGCAGTCCCCTCGAGGCGAACTAAAAATCCCCTTTGGAAGTTGAGCAGTTTATTGAGGTTAGGAAAGAGTAGATGGATGGTATCGCGATCAAGGGTATTGCTTTGTGACAACTCTTGGGCATATTTCTACACGGAAAATCATAAAGATGGCGAACGGGCGAGATGGCCAACTCATGCGCACCTGCATGACCTCGAGATCCTGCACGTATTTACGCTCCGTCTCCATTAATTCACGTATAATATTACTCCGTTCGGCATCCGGGCCATGTGAGGGGGTAGGTATCGCAGGTATATCGTGTCCCATGGAGTCAAAGGATTCATGGGTAGAGAATGACGAGGGTGGCGAAGGGGGAGTAACCTCTTCGAATACATCGAGGGGAAGGCGGTCGACGATATGTGTCACGGTATTGACAACCTGAGCGACGGCTTAAATGTCCCAGAAAGAGTAAAAGAGTAGAAATGAAACGCACTTTGACGAAACCATCCGAGTTGGTGCGGTCCCATAAATCTGTAACCGTGAATTGCTCGCCGTGATTTAATTGCTTGACTTGTATTGCGAAAAGGGCGATGGCGCGTTTCTTGGCGCGTTCATTGTCAATATCGACAGATTGTGGGTCAGTGTCAATGTCGATGGGTGTAATGGGCGGAGGGAGGAGGTTGAAAAGGTAGCACAAGGGTGTCCCGAGGGCGAAACAGTCCCAGACTGTATTCACGACCTCTGCAGAACTGCGGAAGGAGCCAGTAGGGGAGGAAAGGGCGAAAAATTGGGCAAAACCATGGATTCGGAGGAGGCGTGAGCGTAGGGCAGAACATTGCTGGTAGAGAGACGTAGACTGGGAGGCAGCCTTGTTGAGGAGGGTGTTGGTACCTATTGGGATGTCGATTTGGACGGCTCCTGGAGATATCATTGACTTTTTACGACCAGCGACGGATGACATAGTGGATGAAGAGGGGAAGGGGGGAGAGGGAGAAAAGGGAGAGAGGCACCTGGACGGAGGTGGAGGATGAGAATGAGGGAAGGGGGACGAGGAAGAGAGAAATGGTCGAGTCGGGCTTGAAGCAAGCGTAACCCATCCGTTGATAGGCCAGGCCCTTTTTCACACCCCGACATTTATTATTATTATTTTATATTATCATTATTACCATCATTTTTATTTTTATTTTCATCCTTATCCCTACTCGGTCCATCCCGTCGCCACATCTTCACCCCCAGTCGTCCGCCGGTCTCACCCATCGCTCCTTCCCATCAGATCAAAAATCACGTCCCATCACCCTGTTACTGCCAAGGTACCCAAGTGAGGAAACGCGGGAGTCGCCTACCCGCACGACATCTCCTGGTCAGACCTCCAAAGTGTGACCCCCTCCATTCCGACCATTGCGCCTGCGCCTGAAAGCCCGTTTGTTACTGTAACTTAAAACCTGTGGCATCAATGATGACACAGAGCACGGTGCTATACCATGTTTATGTTTAGAGTGCGGAGGGTGCCCGGAACTTACGTGATGTGATTTTCTCTCCATTTTTATGCACGGATACGCCATATAGTAGCTTTTGTCTACCTGTCTACGGTGAATGATCAGGGATGGTGTTCGTTGCCAGATGACCCCTTCCCCCGCTCTTTCACTAGTTGCCTGTATACAAAATCTTTGTATACCCTTTTGAGGACCGGAAGATCTTGAACAGCGTTTAAAGGCAAATTTACCGAAGACGTGCTGGATGGTGTGCTGAAACGGACACGGCTCACGTCCGGTGGCTGACATTCAAAGTCCGCCCAGAGTGGCGATTCAGTGACAGGGGACTCGCCCTGATACTCCCTCCTCGCCGAGACCCATGGCACCGGCTCATTCAACTCTACCTCGCATTCAGCAGCAACAACAACAACAACAACAACAACAACAACAGCACCAGCACCAGCAGCAGAGGGATCAGAACGCAAATCCAGATATCGTAGAGCATGGCCTCTTTCTGGAGCCCATGATGGGCACCCCCCTAGCTCTGTACGTTCACAAAGATGTTCTCGACCATGACCGTGTCATCGACCTTATCACGGTAAGTCCTTACGTTGGCCATAGATCATGATTCACAGCGCGTCCGCATATTCTTCACACCAAAGTCGCGTCTTTGAGTTATCTTTGAAATTTCGCACCGGCCATCAACGGTTGCTGGAATTCTTCTTCAGTTTTTGTTTTCATGGGTGCTTGCATTTGTCCTCACCTCCAGTGTTTCTCACTCTATTCACTCGTAGAAAAATGGAGGCATAGTCGCCAACTCTTATAGTGGGGTTAGTTATATCTTAGGTATGAGAATACACCCAACCTATCTCGCTCGTAGATAACGTTTATCTAACCATCACATACGCCGAACAGTGAACCCACATACAGAGTCTGGCCAAAATTTATATCGCCAATATATCGGAAAGAAAGCCAAGGTTGTTCTAGACGCGCGTTGGGTACACGAGTGTGTCAAAGCAGGGGCACTTCAAACATTCATGAATAACTTCGCAGGATGCAAAGTGACGGGAAACGAGCAGTAAGTCCCTCGTTCAGCTTGTGTCCATGTTTTTATCGACGCACCCGCAGAGTCTGCACACCAGCTCCTGCCCCGGCTCCTGCCCCAGCACCAATTCTACCTCAAGGCATGATGACACAAACGGCTGGTCCATCAAGGCAGCAACCACAAGCACCACCTACTGTTCCTCAAGTGGTACAAAACCCTGAAGCATTTCAGCCTCAGCTTTCGCAACCGATGCAGGTAGTTGAGCCAGCTCCAGCTCCCTTTGCGTACACCACCTACCAGAGTCAACTCCAGCCCACTCCCCGTACAGTCCACCCTTCGCCAGCTGCGCCACCCCAAACCTGGCAGGCTCCTAATGGCATCGCTCCTGAACAAACTCAGAGCCATTTACCACAGCAGATGATCCAACCAAGAGGCCCATACCGTCCCGACGCGTGGGACCCCACTTATCAACCTGCAGGGCCGCCCCCGGGACCGATCGACCATGCTACCACCCCAGGTTTCGAGTATTCTGATCAAGCTTGGAATTCGGACCAGTATTTTGCGCAAGGAGTATGTGCTTCGTCCTTCTCAACGCTAGATCTAAATTTCTGCGCGTAGTATGACCCATCCTCTTACCAACAACCTTATGTGCCCGAAGGTGGCCCATCCGATGGACCGTCGCCGCCACCTACCGAAACTACTGATGTGCCCCGCGGACGCAAACGAACCCGGACCCAGGTCATTTTACGTGCTTCGTGTACCTATTCCCACTGACCGTCAAACAGCCTACACCCGCTCCTCCTGCCTCAGCGCTGGTAAACAGACGCAACCCCGATGCGCGTTCTCCTACGCCACCGTCGCGAGTTGTCAAGAGTACATACGGTGGGAACCTGTTCACGCATGAGGATATCGAGTATTTGAAAAAGTACATCGATTATTGTGTGGCGCAAGGACTTGTCCTTAGCTTGCGAGAGATCTGTGAAAGAGTTGCCGTAAAGGTACGTCACTGACTGATCCATACCTTTTCGTGACATTGAAAGGGAATATGCACTAGGCCCCTCATCACACGTATGTCGTGCCTCATTTGGTTACTATGTGACTCATATATCTGCATATAGCTTTTACTCATGGCGCCGGTACTGCAACAAGCATCAGATTCGCCTCGGCGGTTATGCCATGAATAACAACCTCAGCGACGATGGCGAAGGAGGGGAAGCGGCTGTTCCGGCTCAGGCGGTTGCCGCTGGTCCTGGTTCTAATGGAATTGTCAACATCCGGGAGCGTGTCCGGACAGAACTCAACAATAGAGAACGCTCACGCTCCCCAACCCCTCCCAAGGCACTGTTCCGCAGTACGACCGGCAAGGGCGTCGCATTTACAGATGAAGACGTGGCATTTTTGATCAAATTGTTAGACTACAAGAAGAAGTAAGTGACGCGGTGATTGCACTCTGATAACGACGTTGAACCATTCTCGCAGATCCCAAGGCAAGCTCGATATGGTCGCATTCTGGAAGGAAATTGCCCAAAAGGTAATCGCATCATCGCATTAATGAATGTCTAGTGATGTCATAACGCAGGCTCCGCACCATTCGCGAGCTTCTTGGATGAAGTTTTATCGCAGACATAAACACGAACTTAATCACACTGAGAATGACGACCCACTCCCACAAGCCCCTGAAAAGAAGATGCGCTATAGCCGCGCTGATGATGTGCTGCTCGCAAAATTTTTCTTCAACAAACCCGATGGTACATCGGACAAAATATTTCAAGCGTTTGGACGCTTGGTTAGTTCCTTTAGACTTTGCCACTCTCTTCATGGCTCAGGCGTCACTTTTAGCATCCACATCACCCGTGGAAAGGCTGGCAGGAGCACCACAGGATCCATAAGCAGAAAATTGATCACCTTATCCAACGGCTTGGCGAGGGCCATTTCATTGACGAACCGGACCCCGTAACTGAGTCATGAATGAGGGGAGCCCATTTACTGATTCTTGAAGGATGAACCGATGACGTGTACACGATTTATGCCACAAATTTGTATCACTAGCATTTGTGAGGACGAGGAACTACGGGTATTGTCATAAAAGGTTGCATGAATTGGCCATCGACGTCCCAGATGGATGGGAGTATGTCAAGTCACGGGGCCTTTTGCATTTTTGAGGCGTGTAATTGCCCCTACGATGGTCACACACGCCGTCTGTCCTTTTGTCAGGGTTGGATGGATGTAGTTTCGGATCATCGTGTATATCCGCGGCAAACGGCCCTTGGGAAAAAGGAAAAAAAACAATTGCATTGTTGTCTGCTCGGCGCATTTGTAGGTTGACAAGTCGACTGACGTACATTGTCTTTTTGTCGGCTTATGGTAAGTTGCTGTGACCATGAAGGGTATAAGTACAATAGGTCTCCCCCTTTCCCCTTATCGAAGTTAGCGTGTTTCGTCGAGACATGTAGCGCTCAAAGTACGGTGGCACCTTATGTGCGAGGCCCAACTTAACTCCATATATTACCGCCGGCAAAGACGGGTACGTGGACATGTTGGACATGTGAACATGTTATTGTCCCGCAACTCTTGGCCCTCGTCTTACGACCTCGGGTGGGGACGTCCTCGTCGGATCTCGGTCGGCCAATATCATTCAATTATTGTCCCGCAGTGTCTCCGATTCCGAGTTCCATCCGAACTCGCAGTATGAGCATATCCCAATTTTACTTGTGATGAAAAAAGGGAAAAAAAAAAAATACCTCAACCCGTCCGCGTGCTGCAAGCCTTTTCATATCACAATATATATTTTTTGCGGTCGTACCATCCCGTCTTGTGTTATCTGTCATCTGTCGTCTGATTGGCCCACTTGGCACTTGGCACCACGGCAAAAAGACGAAAAAAAAAAAAAAAATTTCACTCGATTCAATTCGATTCGTTGATCCCGGTACAGTACCGTTTTCATCGTTGCGCGCGTCATATCTTTGGCCCCGCACTACTCCTCGAGCGGAGCTAATTTTCGAGTGCCTACTACCCCATTTGGTCCTCTCTTCTCCTGTGCGTCATTGGGGGGAACACCTTTGACCCACCATGCGCGCGCATCACGCCTCGTGATCCATCTCACTGCGGACCGAGCTCAAGTAGTAGCGCACAGCGCACACGTTGCATGTATTTTCACTCGATCATTTGAGATACTGCCGCATCTGCGTATAACCAGCATTTATAGCTCTCTCCCTCGAGTGGCCACATTTGCTCAAGGTTATCCGGGTCAGTCCAGGATCTGGGTGCCACGGTGATCATGATATCGATTACTATGCATACGCATTTCCCAATTCGAAGAAAACCAAATCCTGGTAGAATCCCACATCAGTGTAAAATCACTGTTGGTAGATTCACTGCCTGACAGTACTGCAGTACTGTATCGTACATTACCTACATAAAACAGATCATCCACGCGATCAACGGGACTGATCTCCTGGCAAAAGTCATATTGAATGACAAATAGCCTGAGCGAAGCACTTGCAAGGCAGTGAAAAATTTGCAGCTACGAAGTTCAAATGGTGGTCCAATCACAGCACACTAGGTGGTGCTGATACAACATCTCCGACTAATCAGCACTCAGTACTCAGCGCTCAGCACCCAATTGCTAATGCAGAGAACGAAGCATTCAGTTTTTTTTCCAAAGGCCTTTTTTCATTCCTTCACGTCATCTATCATACACACACATAAAAACACACTTCGTACATCGGGCATCGGGCTCATGAAATTCCGTAACAGGTAATGGGTATAAGAGTCCTTGAAATGGGTCCGTCGCAACTTCCCGAGAACTGTTCGCTATTGCTTCTTGTTTTTGCTGATTCACTGTGCTTACGCTCAAGCGGTGATCGCAACAACTGATGCACCGCCCTTCTGCTC
>Ga0307512_10000845_pt1 | contig 45097 bp, 46 predicted proteins | sample 14_EM_MG_FD_200267 | JGI IMG/M metagenome (GOLD analysis project Ga0307512, IMG submission 200267) | Populus trichocarpa ectomycorrhiza microbial communities from riparian zone in the Pacific Northwest, United States - 14_EM | ecosystem: Host-associated > Plants > Roots > Unclassified | place... | reverse complement strand
TGCAAGTCTTGGAGATGAGTAAGAGGGTACTTGGCCAAGAGCATCCAGATACCTTGACCAGCATGGCCAACCTCGCATCGACATACTGGAACAAGGGGCGGTCGAAGGCGGCCGAAGAGATGGAGGTGTATGTCACGGACGTGAGTAAGAGGGTACTTGGCCAAGAGCATCCAGATACCTTGACCAGCATGGCCAACCTCGCATCGACATACTGGAACCAGGGGCGGTGGAAGGAGGCCGAGGAGCTGGATGTGCAAGTCTTAGAGATGAGAAAGAGGGTACTTGGCCAAGAGCATCCAGATACCTTGATCAGCATGCACAGCCTCGCGCGTACGTATAAGTCGCAATGTCGTAATGATGAAGCAATTGCAATGATGACACAGGCGGTAATTCTTCGTTCCCGTATTCTCGGTAATGATCATCTTAGGACAAAATCTTCAAAAAAATATTTGGCCGAGTGGAAACATGATGGTGATGAGGATGATGAGGATGATGAGGATGATGAGGATGGTTGTATGACAGTGAAGTAGTTCCCGTAGGAATTTTGGACCATCAGACGGTGCGACGCCGCCAAACTCCACAAAAAATAACATTTAGGATCTGAGGTTTTGGGGGGTACTCTGGGAGACTCCCTTCTCAGATTTGAGATCTGGGACACCCTCGAAATTTTGTTTGAGGGTTTATTTCCTGAATTTCGTTCGGTACTTGTTCCTTATATCTGGCATTTGGAAGGAGAAGGCGGTTTAAGCAAGTATCACTGAGGTACGCGGGAGTTTGTAATTATGGTAGTTTTGAGTAGCAGTAGTTAAGGTCTTTTTTGTTTTGTTAATATGATCTTATTCGCATTGCGGCGGCGGCGTAGATTCATGTACACATTTCTCGTGATATCACCGCCTCTAGGATTTTAGGACGGGGGTTGGAAAGAGGGGGAGGTTATTAAAGCTTCTATAGTATTTTGAAGTTCAGACTTCACATCTAAGCGGTAGACTTTGTATGATATCGGCGTGGGTGAAGGCACTATTGGCTGAGAAAATCGGTGCGGGAAACCGTCGGCAGATCACCAGTTGATGCCACCGTTTCAGTTTCATGGCAGGAACAAAGTGATGGTGCATTCATTATCACTAGAGTGCAATTGATAGTGGGAATTAGACAATGAGATTTTCTTCATTCGTGTCCTAGTGAAGTATATGCTTGCAGTGATAGAGAGAAAGAGAGTTATATCTAGCAACAAAAAAGTTGTCAATACAGGAAGGTAATCAAGAGAAATAGTACAAACGCCTCATTTACCGTGTCATGTAAATACTCTACTGGCTGCCGTGGTCCGGACGTCAGCAGTCAGCATGGGGTGTCCGTCCGGACAATTTTTTGCATCAGTCAGCGTCAGGTTGGGGTGTCCGAAAATCAAAAGGTGTCAGCACCGACGATTGTACATACAAATACTACAGACAATAGAATAACCGCAAGTCCTGAAGCCTCTCCTTCCAGCAGGGCCGCTCTTCACCCCTCCTGTTCCACTTTACGATCATTTCCTGCACTTACCAATTGCGAACCCATGGAACCAATTCTATGTCCGAGTACACAAAAGCTGTCAGCAATAGCTGTCCGACCTGAAAATTACTGTCAGCACCAGGCCATTTCCGGACCACAGCGGCCAGTACAGTACTCGTAAATATCAAAAGTTCCTGGACATGTCTAGATTGATTAGATTAGATTACTCGTCATAAAAAATTAAAATGAGTCTATGCGAAAATTCCATAATTGACTATTGTGACCAAATGCAGCTGGTACTGCAAACAATGTCTCGGATTGTTGCCTGAAATGGGGTGTTCGGGAACTTTTGATATGTACGAGTATGTATCACACTCTCTCCTGTACGGGCATGAATGCAAGAGATTTTCCAAAAAGTGGTCCTCACGGCTGCTATTTTGTTAACTCTCACAGGTACGGATAGCACTGAAGGTCGGCTTGGAAACGACTGTAACGAGCTAGCGGCACGACCGAATACTGCGTCCTATTGAACCTCCCGCGAGGCCTAGAGTATGGTGGGTATTGGTTTACTTACATTTCGCCTCTGGAATGCCCTTGCAGATCTCTGCATTTTCATTAACTATCACTATCGACACGGAACTATTGTTTTCCATGGTGCATCACGGCCTGTTTCGTTCCAGCATGCCTCCACCCTCCAAATTTTCTGGTTCAAGACATCATGCGGAAGATGTAGTATCTCAGTAGGAGGGACAAGGGAAGATGTAAAACATCTGGTATGCCATGTTGGGCTAGAATAAGTGCTTGGGGGGCTACCGTAAAGAATTCGGAAGTGGTCCTTGAAATTGTTCCCTAGATGAATACAAGCCTCATAGGGTCAGCCGACATTGTGGCCTTTGGCTTGCAAGTCCCGCCGTCGCCTAAATATCAGCCGGTAGACTTATAGGCTAAATTTGGACTGTCGCGCAGAGTGTATCTCGTCAAGACCATTCTACCTTCAAGGTTGGGGCCATCTGTAGAGTACTGGCCTGAGTACGGAGCGAAGTAGAGAGAACTAGACACGATAGTATAATTTAGCTTGTTGGCAGAGCGAGGACGAAGAAGCAGAAGATGGCGGGTGGTATCATACAAAAACACAGCGCTAAAGCCTGTGCCAGGGTGTCAGATGTCATTCTCTGCTGCATGGGGGCGTTGGGGTTCTCGCGCGTGATGTTGGAGTGGACACCTGGTGAAATCCGGTAGAAAGAGATGTCCTGGCGGTTGGTGGAGATAGTGTTCAGTCTTGGCTTAATAATTAGTAGATCACGGGCTGAGGGAACCGGGAGTACAAAGGAGAATTCCGAGGCGGTCCGAGATGGTGGATTTAGATGGGACGGGAAGTAAGTGGAGTGCTGGTGTTGGTGGGGTTGATGTTGGGATTTAATGACCATCTGGACTAAATTGCACATTGTTGACAGCCGAAATACATACAATGAACCCAAGAGAAGCGATATTGCACATAACCAAAAACCCGCGCCACAACAGTAATTCCACCATCACCGCCGCGACAATTTGTAGAACAAACCGACTAGACTATATATATGATATCTCTACACCTCACCCGGCAATCACGAAAAATACCTCCGAATCAACTGCCCAGGCTTCGGCAGCTCACCCGGCTTAAGATTCGGCTTCGGCTTAACGCGCGGTAGATGCAACGTCTTCCCATCGCCATACACATCCATCCACGTCTTCCCCGGCCGATTCGCCGCAATATCAAGCTCATTATTGATCCACTCCTCCACATCTCCATTCCACCCCAAATTCTTGGCCACCTCGACAACCTGCGGAATCGTCTGCACCCGTCGGATCTTCTCCTTCTCGAACTTGACCCCGAGCCGGTTGTTGATCCCCGTGTGCGCGACTTTGACCTGCCCGTCTTTTCGGTCGTACCCCTGCACCGTGTAGATGAAGTTGCGGAATGTGTCGAGATCGACACCGGGCTTGTTTGGAGGGTCGAGGTGGGCGGGCGTGGAGATGAAGACGAGGCCTGGCGTGCCGGTTTTGAAGAGCCCGCGGACTTTGGTGCGGATTGAGAGCCCGCGGATTCGCGTGACGACTTTGGTGCCCGAGCCGAGCCGCCTGAAGACTATGAGGCCTACTGCCATGGTGGCGGTTGGGGATGAGAGAGTTGTGGTGGGGGTGTCGTGGTCGGGTTTGGTGATGTTGGGTTAAGGTTGATTGTTGAGCGGGAAGAACCTGCAGGTCGTGCTAGGGTCTGTCACGTGATCACTGGCTACTCTCTTTTTGTACTGGTCTGCTGCCTTCGACCTCTTGTGATTTTGAGACTGTCAACGTCTGTTATTAGCAGCCAACAATTTCAACGCGTCAGAGCCTTCGCATTTTGTCATTCTCACTACTACAGCATTTGGGAGCGGGAATAGTCAAATTGACTTCAACAAACGATACAACTAGAAATAGAACGTTAAGACGAATCTCCGTTGAACAATGTGACGCAAGATAACGGTATCCAACATCGACAATTATATCACGACGCGGCATGCCTGCGTTAGAACTAATTCTACAAGAGCATACAGAGAAACTTACATTTGCCGTTTCACAACAATATTCATGCCATATGGTTGCAATTGGAGTACCTAGGAACTCTCTGATCGATGGGGAAATACCTGAAGAGCTGCCCCCGAAAGCCAAAGGAGAGTGGGGCGAAAGGGAGGGAGAGGCTCTGTGTTATATTCTTGACGCTATGTAGTTTTATGTTAAAAAAACAATGGGGGTAGCAAGAGGAACATTGAAGGATCACGGATTGATATCAAGCCTTCAGTATTTACTCCATAGTCTGCGTTCTGTATTTGGGCAGGTCCAGCCGTCCGTTATGTATGGAGTCTGTCAGACTATCTCACAACCCCCCATCCATCCTCCCTACATTATTCCGTGCACCCACAACCCATCAATACTCCAACGACGGCACCCGAACCTTCTTCACGCTCTTGCCATACAAAATCAACTTCTTGTGCTTCCGCACACTAGGCGACGATTTTGCCTCCTCGCTGATCGGTACCCTTGTCGAACCATCATCATCGGGCGGGGTTTCAGGTATCTCTTTGACCTCGCTCTCTTGGATCTTTGGTGGAGCAGCTTTGGAGAGCACAAGCTTTCGCGCTTTTGTGGACGGTGTCTTTTTCTTAACCGGCGGACTGTCTATCCATCATGCTGTTAGTTGATTCTAGGTAGGGAGTTAGGGTAGGGTAGGTACAGATTGAGGGCGCAAAAGGGGAGGAGAGGATGTCGGGCGACTCTTCTTTTTCTTCTCGGAACTTTTGGGAGGGGGTTAATGGTATGTGTGCGGGGGTGGGGATTATGACTTGGATGCGTGGAGTAGTGGGGGGAGTGTGAGAGGTCATCCTGTACGGTCTGGGTACGCTGGTAGGATTGAAGTATGGTTAGAGCGTATGAAGTTGGTGGAATTAGTCGGCGTAAAGGAGTGGTTGGTGGATGGGCTGTCTCCAACTGAGTTCGAAACCCACTTTTGGTGTCGTTTCCCGAACTGAGAGTTTCCTCCCGTCTTCACCGCTGGATGCTGGATGCAATGCTAGGTCTGATATTGCATGTCTAGGTGTGAAGGCGGTAATTGCGGTTGGAAGATTTGGTGGGAATGTTGATTAACTTCTCGCTCTCGTGGTCGTGCCCTGAGCCCTGAGCCCCAACGAAACCGGGACTTCGTCGTCGACAGTCTTCTTGAGTGACTAACAATGATAACTAGACATCATCATACATTTACGCCAAGCAGAAGTACTACATCTTCTTAATAAATATTTCTCCTCTCCTGCATACACCACTATCGATTAACTTTACAAATATTCCCGATGTTAAGCATGCCGTGGGACGCTTCGTATATTGTAGTCTGTATCTCGATCTGTCAATCCGACGTTCACCCTGACCGCTTCGGAATACTCACATACACCACTGCGATATTCAAGGTAGAAAAGAGACTAGATTGCCTTTACGATTTAGCTTAAAGCATGGAAAATATGTTTTTCCACCCTGTATATGCATTTGGGTATTGCCTTATCATGGGCGTGGTTGGTGTAAGTTACATCCCATCGTTCAAATGCAAGTTAAGTTAACTTTTGGTAGGATCTCTTGAGAGTGGCAGGTAGTGTAAGCTTTCTATCAATGGATAGGATTTAGGGATTTGGTTGTTCGGTCTCTTGATGAGGCTACGGGCCTGGTTATTCGAAATTTTGCATGCTCATAGCAGGATAGAGCATCGGCTAGACTTTCAGAAGTAGCTAGACACGGTAAACAAAAGGTTCGTTCAGCCGTATGTTTTTGGCAACGGAGGTCTCCTTATTGGCATTATTGAAGTAGGTAGACCTCACCCCGTCTTTCGGGCCTTGGTAAGTTTTGGTAAAACTTCTTTGCAGGAAGATGATTGGAGCGCTGTTTCCCGAAGTTTATCAAAGTAGGGATAAGGTTGAGTGGCTTCGGGTTAAGTATGCTCTTGCTGAGAAGATGTACAAGGCGATGAGTTATATCTTAGTCACTACCTGCCATCGCCTGTTGTATGCCTTGTTGATTTGAACTATCTTGATTGTTATTGGTTTGCTAGCTATGAACCATGGTAGATTCTTTAGAGACTGGGATTGCACCTGAGAAGAGAGCGCAATGGTGTGGCGTTGGAATGTGGCTAGAGGTGGCACAACCGTTTTATCTTGACTTAGACATTATACTTGCTTTTTCTTACGATAGTGGACTTATTCGATTTTCTCTCATCTGTTTCTCTTTCTCCTGTGTTAGGAGTGTGAGTATGTTTCGACGGCCACACTTTTATGCTTTAGTGGCTAGTTTTCTCTTTTGTTTTGGTTCTCTTAGATTATCAGACAGTTAGGTGGACGAAGTTTATCGGCTTTGTACTGTTTCTCTTCTTTTACAACCTCGATCTTCTCTCATTGTGGGTGACCTCACCACTCATCGGTGACTAAACCATATGGGATTCACTGGGAAGATTTCGAATATAAACATTAGAGTAGAGCGAAGTTATTTTGGATTTTTACTGGCTTCGTTCGAACTATCATACCGTCGAGGTTTCGTAGAAAATCGACCACTTTTATTGGGGAGATATGTGATTGATCCCTGGTATCCCTACACTGGGTTTTCTTGTATATAACCCCCTCTACCCCGGCTCTTCGCTTTTCAATGTTTAGGAACTATGCAAAGATGCAGAGATTGGAGATTCGGCTTGTCTGAACGCATGATTGTGTAGGAATGGTATTTCTTGTGAAAGAGGTTTTGGTATAGGCTAGAGAAAATTCTTCGGGCCATCATTTAGATAACAGACTGAGCTTTCTCGTCGTTTAAGTTTTATAGCACCAATGTAGGAGCATGAGGACTTTTTCCATCAACACTTCCATCGAAAGTTACTGGAAGATGGATTACAGTGCCAACCTTCTCTATTGGTATGATAAAGATACACGAGTACTTGTTACCCAACACATTCATTACAGTACCTCTACGGGTACACAAAAGCTAATATAAACACAATTGCAATACAGAAGCAATATCAACTCTCACACGTAATACACAAACAAAAACATCCCATCACTATCTTCTCTATTTCAGCACAGAGGAACTTAATTCCTATCACTCATAATCAAGTCAAAGCGTAAAAAAAAGCACTCAAAACATCAAAATTGCAAAACCAGTCATCATAGTGTTTGATTCAAACCCAGTATAAAGAACAAAGTCAAACTCCTTGCTTAATCACAAAGATCCAGTGGAGACGGCTCCAAGTTCAAGGGATTTTCCTCAAGCAAGGGGTTCTTCTCTTCCGGGTTCTCCGGATGTCCAGCATTTGCGTGTCGATCACTATTCTTCCTCTTGTTATTGCGTCCAAAGATTTTATCGATTGTAGACCTGAACTGCTGCTTCATTCTGAGTATCGTGTCCCGGATTGCTATCAATCTCTGTCGTCTCCTTTCCTGGCGTCGAAGTCTTGTTTCCTCGTCTGCGCTTCCCGGCCTCATCCTGTCCATTTCCCGAATTGCTGCCAACCTTTTTTGTCTCCTTTCCTGACGTCGAAGTCTCTTTTTCTCGTCTGCCTCGCTTCTCTTTCTTATCTTGTCTATCCAATCGGGTCGATGCGTGGAGATTCCTGGAGAATTATCGACATCACTGATTGCTTCTACCGAAATAGCTCCATCCGAATTTTGTATTTCGGCAGTAGGGTTGAAATTAACATCCCTATTTGTGCCCTCACCCGCCGGCTTCGGTGCTGGAACTTCAACATTGGGAACATCGATATGTTCGTTTTGGTACGTATTCTGCTTGACTTCTGGATCCTGGTCCCTGTCGTAGGTGCGTGGAATTGGTCCTGGCGGTTCGTCTTCATCTATTTCAAAGTCATTGAGAAGGGATGAATATTTCTGCTTCTGCAGAAGAGTGGTAGCTGACGGGTTCTCGCGGGTGTTGTCTTCCTGGGGCTGATCAGAACCGTGACCTGCTGTAGGGCTTTGAATAAGAGGTTGGCGGTTGTCCTGTGGGGTAGGTTGTTGGGGACCGCCTCTGTATGATGTACCTGTGTGAGGAAACCGGGAAGAACCAACAGTCTCGCCTTGGTGGTGGCCTGAACCACAGTCTGATGCGGGGTGAGCTAGGGTAGAAGTAGGAGATGCCAGTTGAGAAGTAGATGGTGGCGGAGAAGTATAACCACTATTCTTGTCCTGTTGTTGGTCAGGCCTGTCGACGGCTGCCGGTACCCGGGCAGGAGGTGGAGGCCTAAGCCCACCAGGAAGGCTATAATAATCGTCATCATCAGAAGAACTGTCGTCCGGAGACTTGTCCCCCGGCACCTTAGAAATCCCAGGAGCAGGCGGCGGTACGCTGGGACCACCGTCCTGGGGGGATTGCAAGGAACCGTCCTCGGAAGACCCACTTTCTTGCGAGATCTGGGAAGGACTGCTGGTATCCTCTTGGTTCTGACCAGAAACAAGAGCTGGTGTGGAGTTTCGACCAGGAGTAGGTGGCAGGTTAAGCCCGTATGAAGACGAATTGATGGAAGGATACTCGAATCCAACAAGAGACGGGAGAGACAGAATAGACGGGATAGAACCTTGGCCAGATTGGAATGTGGGTGCCACAGGAGAATACGGGGGATAAACACGGGCACCATGTTTGTGCTGCTGAAGCTCAAGTTGGAAATTGAGGTCAATGTTCCTACTATTCCAACCGACCGGTTGAGATGCAGAGCGCTTCCGTGTCGATCTTGGAAATGGTCGAGCGGATTTAGGAAGCCCTTCGGATGGATCATTGGATGAAGGTGCCTTTTCGGATGGGTGACTAGATGCAGGATACACCGATGAACCAGAAATGCTGCGGCCAGAAATGGAGCCAGCATCAGAATCTCGGAAACGACTTGGGAATGCACCCGGAAAGGAAGCCATGGCGGAAGTGGTTCTGGAAACAATGTAAGTTTTTTTGACGAGATGGAGGTTTATGAGGAAAGGAGGAGGAGTAGGATATTATATACCTGCAAGATTGAGGCAAATAACTTAAAACGTTTGTAATGAGCAAGAAGCCAGGTGAAATGCAATAGATTCTAGAATTAAAGTAGCTGTGTGGGATGTGTAGAGGAGGAGGAGGAGGAAGAAGAGAAGTAGAAGTAGAAGGGGAGTGAGAGCCCAAGCACTCGGCACCAATCCGTACGGTCATTCCAATGACTACATTGCTCACAATTACTTAAGTAGACCTAGAGCGAACTTTCCTACGCTTTAGTGGAAATAGATATCTTGTAGTGGGATCCAGTCATATATTCTGGCCACTCCAATTCATTGAAATTCCGACAACACCACCACTGGGATTTCTGTTAGGTATTCGCCTCACCTTAAGTCGGGTATGTACAACGGCTACTTAGTATGCACGGCTGCACTTTTGCTGTGTTCAAGCCAGAATTAACAATCTCGCAATAATTTAACTGATCCAACGAGCGGACGGTGTCTAATCCTTCGACTTAGGTTTAGTTACACAATCAATCAACGAGCCTCACACGTGACCTCCAATTAAGCCGGCAACTTTTTTTTTGGCGACAACGGAACTCCCCATATGGTCACCTCTCACCTACCCCACACCGCGGCGCCTCGATGAATGTCACTGTCTATCTTTAAGTCGGCTCTCGGCCGGGCTCTGTACCGTCGTCCTCTCAGCATCCACGCATTGGCCTGCTTTAATGGCACCATCCTCGACGCCGCCATTCCGCACTGCCGACACCAACGTGCAACTGTGCGAGCCCGTCCTTTCTCAGATGCCGCAGTCTGCCAAGAACATCGAGATGAGTTCGAACAACTTCCGAAGGCGCTTTGGAAATTACCGAGGGTGATTCTCTGGAAGCCACCGAGGACCGTATGCTGGAGTCCGCCGCAAGCTGCAGCCCGACGTTGGCGACTACGGATGGCACGGAGGTCCCCGAAAGTGTCTCGACGATTACGGTCCCGTAAGCCTACCGGACATACGGTATTCCCCTGGCCGTCACGGTTATGGAGACGCCGCAACTATTCGGCATTTTTCTGGAGGCTACTACGGGATGGGACATTACAACGAGCCGGGGATGGCACGAAGCAGGGGAAGCTACCGCCTGAAAGCCGGTGGTTTTATGATACCCCGGCACCGGAACTCATCTCATTGTTACGAGACTCCTGTGCGGATATTCAGGGGTTTTCCCCAGGGAAGACAAATCTATCCTATGTTAATCCCCTCACGCCGGTCTCGCAACGCAAACGCCGGTGTAAACCTGTGGTGGCCCCCCTTTGTCGAAGGACCAGATTGTCGTTGAAAGAGATTACGGCATCATTCATACATCATTCCAATTTGATTGGAGGATTTCAAGGTAGATCTACAGCCTCCAAACTACCCTCGCGTGGTAGGCGAAGAGAAAACCGAAAAGAGAGAAGAAAGAAGGATCTCATGGTTATATGGGAGGTCTTCAGGCCTTGGGTGAGGTCATACTTACAGTGGAGGGGCTGTACTCCTGAGGATGTAATGACCTGGGCGTGGATTCTGACGTCAGAGGATGAGAACATGGTGGGATTAAAGCTGCAAGCAATAATTAAAACTTTTAAAGCCGATGGATCTCTTAAAGGGGGCTATGCGAGACCTCTTCCTCCATTTGTGATATTGACAATATTGCAACGAAAACAATTACGTCGGTCAACGCTGCAAATTCTTTCTCCGATCATCGAAGATCTGTATTCACCACACCACTCGCTACGTATTCAGGATGAAAAAACGACAATTCTTCTATCGATTCGTCTCCTCAGACACTTCCGCGAGACATGGCCGGCTGCTTTGCCACGTGTTGTTCACCTTATCAGTAATAATTTCTATGCCACTACCAGTTCAGGAAGCCCTCCCGCCTGGGTTACACATACTTTCAATCGCTTCCTGTTACTATTTTCCATCCCCACTTCAGATGGGCCGTACAAAAATATGCCTTTGTTGCAAAAGTGCCAGTTTGCGTTGGTTCAAAGAATGGCAACTCTGGGTGCGCCGATCACGAGGGAGGGATATAGAGCCATAATCACTGTCCAATTGGCACATCACAAAACATTTGACGAGGCCCAAAGAGTGCGGAATATGGGAAGAAATTGGCCACCATGGCTTACAGAGCGAGATGGGTGGACTGCTACGCATCGGAAAGCTCATGAAGAAGTTGTTTCCCGAGGAGGCCAGGTGATTCGACAGATGATGGAAGCAGGGTACAGCTTGATGGATTGGGAAAAGGAGGCGTTGGTGCTGGCTGGAAAAGACACAGACTCCTCACCAACTATCCAAACAAGGAGCTTCTGGAACAAGCAAAAGCTCGGCGAGGGATACGTCGGCGGCGATAGCAGTCGAATATGGGCCGCCCGTGTTCGCGCCACAAGAACCCTTGAGGAAGCGTGGTGGAATTTCCAAGAGTGCAAGGCCCAGTGTGGTGTCCCACACACGGACGTTTGGGAGGAAATATTTGAGAAGGTTATTTGGGATGAGAAATTAAAGAAAAGGATGCAGGACGAGAGCCTAGCCCGGAAAGCAGTATCGGGAAATCCTTATCTGACTCGATCTGACTTCTGGCTCCGGAATATTGACGAGCAAAAGAATAATAATGTGCCTGGAGATGGAAAGGAGCTCATCCCACCGCCAATTAATCCCAGAGACGGGGTTTTCAATGCCGAGCCACCGCCAAACGTGGAAGATCTCTTCGGTATGATGATCCGCGATGGCGTCCATCCTAGGGCTCGCATCGCTGCACTGGTCATTGCAGAAGCCAAGAAATCAATTCCCTTCGCGGTGACGGTTCTGAAGCACTGGGATCCGGAACAAGCTTATCATTTCCTCTCGCCCCTCCACCACCCCTCGCCAAAACACATCAAACTCTTACCCCGACCTGCAAAGCCCATCAACAATAAGGTTCTTACGGCATTTTTATCGCGGTTATGCAACTCCCGATCACCATTCAAGGCACTTCGTCTCATTCACTACCACTACCCCAAGTACAGGCCAGCATGGAACACGGTCATGCAAGGCTTCATCAATTTCCTCAGCCCTCGTAGCAGCCTCGCACTAACTCTGGGGCCTCACCACCGCATCGAAAGTTTGCGCGCCGTGTGGCAGCTATATAAAGACATGACGCGGCTTGTCGATGTCGACAATGAGACACTACGACTCCTTGCCGTCGCAGCGGAGCGATCGCTCGTTACCCCACTGTCGGAAACAGTGCTCTGGGACGGAAAACCACCACCGGAAATGATCATGCGCATCTTCTTTGATAATCTGGGAATCAACAGCAACGAAGAGCCGATGCTTTCCCCCGAGCCAGCAGCGCTGCATGCGTTTGTGAGAGCCTTGGGGTTTGCGAGACGCTATGCGGAGATTGAACAGTTGATTCGGTTTTTAGCGGGGAAAGAGGTGATGCTAGAGGATACCATGGGGAGGAGGGTACTCGTCGCTGTAAAGGTGTTTTTAGAAGGCGCCGGGTACGGTGTGCCTGAAGGGGATGTCGAGGTTAGTAAGATTGGATGGATGGTGTTGGAGAGGCTTGACCCAGTGGTGCGAGAGGCATGGGGTGGATGGGGCGAGGATGCGGATGTGGAGGCGTATTTGATTTTGGCGGGGATGGTGAGGGGGAGGACAGTGAGGGATATTGTGGCGCTGTGATGTGGGTTGTATATAACGGACTTTTGGGGAATATAGATAGATACCATGAGGAGTTTGGATGTATATTGTTCTAACGGAGATCGGGTTGCTGCTCTGCTAAGTTTGCATATTAGTGCCGAGTATTCTGGGCAAATATGGGTCTTGACTCTTGGCGGATGCAGAATGTTTGCTGCGCACTGTAATCATAGCTAGGGTTTTGCCCCCCCCAATGCAACCCTGTCAACGCTTCATGGAGTCGATATGTATTACCGGAGGCAGCACCTTCGACTCGGGGATTTAGGGGTATGGCAGTGTTTTCCGTTAAAATATCCCGTGTCCGTGGACAAATTTTGTCTGATTACCACACTTAAAATCAGATTTTATCCACGGTGTTCGGGGGACGAGGTACGAGGTCGTACCTAATCCATCTTCAAAAACACAACCTCGTACTCCATCACAACCCTGTAGATAAAGTCTGATTCTGAGGCTGATGTATGGATAAATTTTAGAATTCAGACTTTATCCACGGACACGAGGTATTTGGGCGGAAAAAGGCCCCATAGATAAGGGACAAGTACACCGCTATCATAACTGAGAGTCGCCCCCCATTCATCCCACCGGGCAAGAGGGCCACTCACAGCATGGCTGCAGCTAGCGGGGAATCTCCGACAGCTCAGCTCGTTAGACAGAAAAGTACATCTAGATTGACGTCCTGCAGCCGGCCATCCAGTGGCCTCCCCTGCCACTGCTGCAACAGGTCTCAGGACCCCAACTCGTCGCCACACTCTCCTTATCCCCTCCACGTTGTCCATCTCCGCCCCTCCTCGACCTCTGCCTCCGAGCTATGTTTTCTAGACTGATCTCTCACGGCCGGCGCTTGTTGTGGTAGTTACATTCTACATTCCTTCACTTATTGTGCATATAAGAAAGTTGGCCGTTTTTTCTTGAGCCTTCGGATACTATTACTACTTGTGTATTGGGACTTGGTATTGGAATATCCATTAACTCCGTCCGGTTCAAGTGCCCCGTTCCGCAGATCTGTCTCCTCGTGGTATGTCGTCAAGTGTATTTCCGACCAGGGTGCAGTTGCTCCGCTAGCAGCATCCATAGAATTTCCCTTGTGGCTGATGTTTGCGGATTCGGTTGCCACTTGCGTGATAAGGCTTGATATTGGAATGTTTATCGGCTTCGTTCGGTTCGGCTGCCCGGGTTCGTCTCTAAGTTGGCAATAGTAGTTCTGACCCGGATGCAGTTTCTCCGTTGGCGGTATATGTAGAATCACCCCTTACTGATGGTGGCGGTTGCGATTGCTTGATGCAGGCGTACATACAAGGAATTTTTGGCGTTCCTTCATCGGAAGCAACGTACCCAATATTACATAGAATAGATGTCCTCCTTGCTGCTGTTGCGGTTGCGGTTGCGGTTATGGTTGCTTGATGCAAGCCTGCATTCCCAGGCCAGTCATACTATGAACATTTGGCGCTTGTCTCCCCATTCCTTTTCTCGGAAGCAACGTACTAAATATTTACTAGAGTGATATTGATAAATATCGGTGGAAATCGAGATGCAAATTTGGGTATCGACGCCAAATAAAGAATGCTGTGCCGTATGTGGAAATTGGTTCCAGAGTTTTGTAGTCTCGAAGTGTGGTACCAGCGTTCGAGACTACTTATTTTGGAATGTGCACTTCTTCCAACAAACAGAATGTCGAACAGCAAATTATGTCGGATAGAGTAGTTTGTTTTGGCGTCCGATGTAGTAGTTCAATGTTCTCGTCCCAGATTTTCTCGTCGCTCGCAAGCACCTGCTGGAGACGAAAAGAAGCGGCTGGTATACGAACGCAGTATTTCAAGATTGACGAGTGTGATATAAACCCAAAGAACTTCCCACGTTTAGAACAACATCCATCAACTATCTTTTCTCTTCACTCTATCATTTCTGCTCCATCCTCTGACTTCTTCTCCTGTTTTATCTTCTGCTCTCTCCTCCCCGATGGGAGGGAGGGGAGGGGTCTTATCTACTCTTTACAACACTGTTCCCCATAATTTTTTTAGAGAATTCTGCAGAGAAGATTGAGATTAAGGTCGCTTGCCTCCTGGGGAGTGTGCGGGCGGAGGCCTGGCTAGCCGGCACTGCAGAGCTATTTCGACAATGTCGTCGAGCGCCGTCTTGAGCTATCTCCCATCAAGTGTCAAATTATCCGCCTCCCACAGCTTGAAACGTTCGCGAATGGATAATCGTCTCCACCACCTTCTTCAACAGGCCATCCCATTCTTCCTTGGATGCGCCTTTCATGTTTCTGATGCCCTTCTTCCTGGCGAGCGCATATATCGCTTCTCGGACCCGGTTCGACTTTCTATTAGCGATACCCCTCGACTCCGATAATCCTAACTCTTCCTTCGTCCATGTCGAGTACCCGATCCCCTTTCCCTTCGCCCAGACCACAAGCTGTTGCCCCGGTCCTGGTTTAAGAACAGCAACGAACGAACCTCCGGTTACCCCAAACCCTTCCGATTTTAAATCACCCAGGTCTCTTTAAACAATGGCTGCCGCTCTGTTGGCCCAGGCCTCTGGGCCCCACCACGGTATGGGATCCCGACGGGCCTTCCATTGGCAAATTTTGACAACCCAGAATGGATACGGCCCAGAAATTGGCTGTGGTTAACAACCCCGTCTGTGGGTATAGTCCAATTCGCACCACTTCTGGCAGACGGCAACCTGTGACTGGTTGCATCAATAGACATCCATCTACAGTTCTCCCACGTGTCATCCGGAGTAAGGAATCTTACCGGAAGATACTTGAGAAAGTATGTAGTAATAGCCAACCTCCTGAGCTCCGGACACTACCCTATAGTACTACGGTTTCCCCAAACCTCTTACCCACAAAATCCCCCAACTGGTACGTATAGACAGCTATATTCAAAGTAACGTATTCTAAGACCTTGAAAGTGGAATTTGTCCCTCTGTTCTACCACCCTCATCGGATAATAATGCTCAAAATCCCCCTAACAAAGACGGTGGATTTCTAAAAATAGCATTGCTCTGCAACTTAAAACGTAAGCGATACCGGAAATATGATTGTCTGTTCGTTTCGACTCGCCAACTGGGACCCAAACAATACCCTTTGGCAATTTTCAGGGAGGTTGTCCGGTTCATAGAGTTTCCGGATTTGGTCAATACAATAAACGAACATGCCGCCACGCATCTCATGGGACACACACTTTCTAATAATTCGTGGTGGGGCGAGTGTAAGTGATCAAAATTGATGATCTGCAGCCCTGGCGTTGTACCATATCTCCTGGATGTACTGCCGGCAGATCTTTAACAATTCTTCGTTGATCTTGAGGATGGCTTCTGTTGTGGCCCGCGGCATGTCATATAGATCACCCATTCCGAGAGATCGGTATCCCTCCCTATACGGCGGTTAGGTATATTCCGCTAGATGTCCAATAATACTTACCAGGTGTCCTAAACTAACTTAATTAGCAGGTATTTCGCTTGCCTCCCCCCATAGATTAGCAATCCACATTTTTTTGGATACACTCTTCCGCGACAATTACACACCAACCCACCACCAGCCAACGAGGACGAAGACGAAGACGACCTAGGCACTTGGAGATTTGGCTCCGGTTGACCAAATCCTTAGATGCGGGGAGGACAGGATGGATAACGACACTCTGGACGACTTTTCTTACGACAACGACAACGACGGCAAGCACCGACTCCAAAAATCCCTCCCTCCGGAACCCAAAACCTTCACGTCTCGGGGCAAAATACGTGCAAACCTTGGAGGGAAATAGAACGGCAAACCCACATCATCCGAAGGTTCCAGAGCTGGAACGTCTCCTCGCAGAATCCCACGCAACCTCCCACGCAACACCCCACTCAACATCCCTCGAACTGCCGGACAATCCAGATTCTCACCAAATGCGGGCTACCAGCGCTAGACGTAGGGGTGTATCATATTCCGGAATCAGAGGGTTAACTGTTGCTACCGATAGTACCAAATGATACGTCCACCATTTTCGTTAAGGGCAAGGGTGTCACTCAGTTCCAATTATGCAGATGTCAAATACTGGGAAGAGCTCCTAGACTTTGATCAACAGTACTGGTAGCGCTGAGTACAGTCTGATAAAGGAACCGACGCAGAACGAGCTCCTTCGGATAAGTGAGGCGGTACTAGATCCTCGTACTATATACGGTGCCCTGGCACCCATTGACAAAACCAACCCCGACCCGAGGGTTCTCAGTATCATGGGATCAGTTGTGCTCAGCGATAACGAGCAGGTCAGGAACTAGATAACTGGTTGGATCCTTTTCACTTGGCTGGCCGAAATTTACACTCACAGAACACTCGCAACCTGCCACCAACCGGATTAGGCCAGCGAAGAGACCCCGGAGGTGTAAATCGACACAGAATAGATTCCTAAGACCTGCTGTCGCCGCCCAGAGGGCCTATCAGTATCCGGTTCGGTATAGTCCTGCCAGAGCGGGGGCTCAAGATCGATGAAATTCAGCTCTCACCATGGCCATTCTAGATACAAGGCCTCAGACACGTCCATATCTATCCCACCTCCGGAGAGTCGAAGAAAAAACCATAGGCGAGAGAATTGATCCAACCACTGGCTCCGTGATTCGCCACTCCACCGGATGTCTCCCGAGCAACACGCTAGGGATAAGGCGCATTCGGACGATACGTACCGTTTCTAAACATCAACGATCAAAATACAGGTACTTTTGCAGCCCACCTCACCGCGAATCCCTTCCTGGTGCGGCGGGAAATTTTGATGTCCGCCATATACGCCCGGGGGGATTCGTAACCTGGCCATGGTGGTCCATAGCCCGGAATTCCTTGGGTGCCACCGGTACTTGATTGCGAACTCGGAGGTATGTTGTACTGGGAGGGGTGGAAAAGCTGGGGAGCGCCTAGATATTGTTGCTGCGAGGCCCACGCGGCGGAAGAAATTGATTGGTTGGTTGTTGTAGAAACGGATGGTCAGGTTGAGGATTCGACGATGCACAAGTCATGGACGTTACAGCCTTATACAATGCGGCATCGACTTTGGCACGGCAAGCCGGCCGGGTCACACTTGACGAGCGGGTCTGGCGTCTGGTGGTGCTGCATTACTCGGGTCTCTTGATTCGGTCCCAAGGGATTCCAGAAACTTAAGATCCCGAGAGCCGAGATCGGCCGATTACATCCCAAGCTCTGATCCATTTGGGGTTTGGGACAACCTGGAGCCAGATCGTGGACGACCGCTTGGTAAGCATCATCGGATTCCAGAGGAACACATCTAACCGACGTGCAGGGGTGTCGGAAGAGACGGAACATTGGCTATGTCGATCAGGTACCACTACACCGGAGGTGATCAACCTGACCGACTGTTACCGGAATCCTATCTATCCCGGACAGATGGAGTGAGATTTGGGTTTCAGCCGAGGTGAGTTGCTTGCTACCCGTATTCTTTGAGTGCAACAACTTACGCGGAGATAGATTCAGATAATAGGCGGGATTCTCGAGGCGCTCCAAGCCCGAGTAAATGAATTCAGTCTGTACCTGAGATATCGCGATCGTTATCTGTAGATCTTATCTCCGATCGAGCAACCATTCTTTAGAGTTGAAGGTCCAACAGTACGAGGTTGCCGTCAACAAAAGAGTTGTCTGTAAGCTCGCGAAACAACAAACAGAAGCAGATCCGCAAACGGATGGAGGTGCAATATACCCAAAACTTTCGTAACGAGAAAAAACGATGCCTTTACGCGAACAACTGCATACCTTCATCATTAAGAAGAGGCTGTCATGAGGCCAAAACCTTCAAGATAACCGAACACCAGAATCTCCTTTGTTTGCACAAAGCTTCAACGAGAGGCTGCAAACGCCTATGACCAGTCGAAAGACTACCACTTTCACCGTCGTATACGTGGACCCATATGGAAAAGACAACCTCAACATCAACCTATGAGATCCCCGTACACTATTCAACGCATTGCAACCGATGATTCCCTGAGCCCTGAGCGGCGTACAGTTTCAAGGTGAATTCCGACTATTTGAGGCTGATTAACGCTTTGTCTTCGGCCCCTTCCAAGTCTGACGCATCATCGCTTTCGTCGTCGGCTTCGTAGTCGGAATAGGAGTGCCCAGAAAGAGGTGGGAGCTCCTGGATCTTCGATACATCCGTTATTTGAACTTCAGGAGCTGGTTGAAACCTCTGGGAGAAGTCAAATCGGATTTCTTCGGGCGATACTCTTCGGCCTGATGGTCCCGATCTCTTCGAACGCTTTACCCTCGAACAGAAAAAGAAGTTTGTTAGAGACTATATCTGGTTCCTGAAAAACATGGAGGGTATTAGATATAGTACATACGGTTCTATCGCGGTAGCGAACTATGGAGTTTCTCGATAGTGTAATTGGACCCAGGAGAACTGCGATTGCCAATTTTGTGCCTACTGTTGTACGATCCACACCGCACCGCAATCTCGAAGTGGCAGCCATGACCCGGGGATATAGTGATCCAGTGTTACCGCATATTTGCTTAACCCTATTACCAGGCAGTGCTAGGTCGAGCATCCTACTGCTATTGCGCGACCGGAGCCCATCAACTTGTTCGAACTGTTAATTCTTCGGATTCAACAACGGATGGCGTTCGACAACAACAAGCAACTAAAGAAGTTACGCTTGGCTGCTATATCGAAACCCAGGGGTTCCCAGCAGGAGATGACGTCATTGATGGTAAATGACTGCGTGTTATACCACAGTGGACTCCAGAGAAGGAACATCTTTGTGGATATTAAGACTGGTGCCCTCACTGGGGTTGTCGAGTGAGATGGAGCTGAATCCCGCCTAAGGGGCGTCTTCAGCGTTCTCGTTTTGTAGGCGTCTGATACGATTGATAGTGACAGCCAGACATAGTACATGTGGGCCGGTTGTGGAAGAGACGGGCAAGGTCTGCCTCCAGAGATCCGGAACTCGCAAAGAGATGTCTCAACCACGCGTACGTTTACCGTGGACTTGTAATGCCGCAGGGATATTACCCCGGCATTGATGACCGTGACCACGCCGATCGAGTTCGTACCGTAACCCTATCCTCTCCATCCAACCCCACCCACCGAATATTCCACGCCCTAACCGGGCTATATGGGTTTGACTAGCAATCGTGGTTAACCGCAGCCACTTCTCACTTCCGTTAGAGTTCACGGAGTTCGTGATTGTTTGCCAGCTTGTGGTCGGGAGGTTTATGACTCTCCGTGGACTATGGCCACCCCCTTGGAAGCCTGGAACGGTTGAAGAGCATTCTTGGGTATCCGGCTTTCTGGTCCTGGTATATCAACTTCGGAGTGGGCTTTTCCGGGATGCTACTGCGGCAAGAACCCTGACGGCACTCTCAATGCACCCCGCCTCGCCTGCAGAGGAACACTCAAATATTGAAGATGGCATCTTGACGAGCATCCTTGGGTGGGATTCAGCTCCGTGTCGATGACACTAGTGAAGGCACCGAGCGCCCCGCACCTAGCTACTAGACCTTGCGGTTACGATGGCCGGGTGTTATCTTTAATCACAACTATGCGCCCCTAAATACTGATGAAAATGTTCGGGCCTGGCTCAGAATGACATCTCTGAAAAATCTCTCCATTCCAGTGGATCTCTCCATTCTAGTGGATCTCTCTATTCTAGTGGATCTCTCCATTCCAGTGGTGATGTCAGACCTCTAGTATTGCTAGCGTCGCGCAGATGAGGGTGCTCCATGGGTTCATGAATCGACCAAATATCACCTTCGACATGAACTCCCGAATATACCTTCGAAAATACTGCGTCCTTAATTACCCATGGCATGACCGAGAAAATCTACATTTGACAATAATGCCATTGAGCTGAGTGATAACTAGCGACTACTCTTCCAAGGGCGGGGATGTCTAAGAGAGTTGGAGGGATATATATAAGCACCATGTCGTCGTCCGGATCGTCGTCCACCCAACCTCGGCCTCATCAGCCACCTCGGAATCCGACAGTTGCAGAACCTACCGCAATACCTTGGGATCACCAGAAGCCGACTCATTACTTCACGACATTGGTGTTCTCAGGAAAGGACTATTATGTGAATTGCTGGCAGACGTCGCATCCTGCCCCTCAAGGAGCTAGACGAACGGGCGGCGAAACTGAGGCTGCCAAAGAGGTTCAGCAGGCCCTTATCTGTCTAGGAGAAATCACAAGGACCGACGACGGCGAGGTGGATATAGGAATGGAACGGGCAGCTATACTGAGGCTGTCTAGGCCGGTTCAAGTTTCTATCTTAACCCTCTCCTATTTCTACATCTATGTCATCGTGAATCATTGTGATCTCTCCGAGACCAATAGAGGCCTGCTGAACCGGCTTCGTCAGTCCCGGTTTTGCCGCCCACTCGTCTAGCTCCTTGAGGTCCTTTGGAATCTTCACGTGGACTTTGAGCTTTTGCAACTGTAACCTTCGTTTCCTGGTATAGGTGGCTGCAGTTAGGGGTAAAGTGGGAGTGGGAGTGGGAGTGGGTGGATGATTTGGGGATGCCATTGGGGTATTGTGTATGGTTTTCATATAAAGTACATCTTTGATCTTTATATTAGACAACGACAACCGGGTATATAACTGGTAGGAGGATAAGGGGACGGATGCGAAGAGATTTGTATTGTAGGATTTCAAGCCTAAATTAACTTCCACATCTGACTTGTAGGTAAATGAGTTTACAATGGCAAGTCCTCAGCACATATGTACCACTTGTAACAGGCTGTAGTGAACTCTAGAGTCGTCCTCGTATTGACCAAGCCCTCTTCCAGTCCTGGGGTAAATATTCGAAGGCAATAATAGCCATCTGGTGGCACAGTGGCGTCTAGCTCGTACAGACCAATAGTAACTATAGTTAATATGTGACGGTCTTTAGATCAAGAGACTTCGAGATGGCCATGCCGGTTTTGTTTGTTTTAATCATTCTGCATTCACTCTAGCTAGAGTAGGCAGTTCCCAATTCCCCTCCCCCTCTAGATGACCAGCTAGGTGGGGAGCTCCCCTCCTTCTATCCTTCTTCTCCTTTAACAAATGGAACTAGAATGAACGATCAAGCACAAATAAAACGTAAGAGAAAGACAAAAGCAGTGTTCCCAAGCGGTCAGATCGGCCGCCCGGTCATCTATAGATTCGTAGACCGGTCAGGCCCGGTTGCCTCTGAGGAAGCCGCCCTTGGCATAGACCGGCCCGGTCAATGTTTGAAAAAGCCTGGGTATCTATGAATATCTGTAGATATCTACCTTGGCATAGATATCAAAAGATATCAAAAGATGCTTGGCGCTTAGGAGATAAGTGGTGGATATCCGCAGATACCTGACGTGTAGAGTACATAGGGATATCCATGACTATCTACCGGTATCTATGAAGAAAGAGCGGAAATACAGTAGCATATAAGCCCTAAGATTTCGGTGCTGAGTGGCAATGAATCTTCAATAACCCTTCATTCGATATGAAGCAACCCGGAGGAGCGGTGGAATAGGTAGGTGCAGAGCAGGAGAAAGTGTAGGAGAAGGACCTTACTTTCTCTCTGCGTTTGTAGTTTTAGATGAAATTGAACGGATTTCTTATTGCATCACGTGTCATCTGTAAATATCTATAGTCCGGCCAGATGATGATTCACAAACCTGTAGACTCGTCAGATGAAGGTTTTCAAAGCCGCCCTTGGCGTAGACCGGTCGAAGGCCATATCTGACCGGACTGACCGCTTGGGAACACTGGACAAAAGCCACCACAACTCTGCTCAGCTCAGCGGCGTGGGAATTTCCCGATCTCTGTTACCGCGAGGAAGTCCATCACCGCTTGATCGCACTTCTCCATAGAAACAGCTCGGATATTTGCACGTGCCTACACCTCCCCACTTTCCAGCCTGTTTCTCGCCCGACTGCTCTCCACAGTTCCCGCTGCTTATTCTTCCACTTCCTGCAGTGGCGGAAGAGATGCTCCTGCGTCTGGGCCGCCTTCCCGCACCACCAGCACTGATCGTCGTCTCGTTGGTTGAAGCGCTTGAGGTACGTTGCAGTGGGCGCATGCCCGCACTTAAGTTGGTAGTGTCTCGTAGCAAGTGACTTTTTGCTTCTCGTTGGAATTTGGCGCCGGCTTCCCGCTTTATCAGGCCCGCTCCTGTACCCACAGTGTTTGCTGCACCGCTCGCTCTCCCACTGCTTTCGCAGCCGCTCGCTGTTCGGAGGTCCTCCTGGTCCTGTTCGCTGCCGAGATATATGTTCGCTCACGGACGTGCTGCCACTATCTTCACGGGCTGCATTCGCTTGCTGATCGGCTTCTTCATTCCCAGGAAGGCCCGAATGGCTATGCCGGTTGACTGGGTTGATATAATGATGTGTACCCGTGGGCAGTTTAACACACATCTCCGTAACAAAGTGATCGACGCCACCTTCTTGAGGGCTGGTGGAGAGGCTCCACCCTTGCCACTTCCACTCTTGCTGCCTTCATTCACGATGGTATGTTCAGTACGCTTCGCATTATCCTAGCTGGCCGTGTATCGGGCGTAGAGAGGGATGTTTTCAGTGTTCTTAAGCGGCCTAAGCGGCTGCCAGGCTTTTTAGCGGCCTGTAGATCAGGCGGGCCCAGCCTCAATTTTAGAGCAGCCAAGCCAGGCTTCATGCAGGCCGCTTAGGAACACCGGATGTTGTTGCGTCCTGCGATTCGTTTGGAGGTAAGCGAGAGCAGGGTGCGGACGGTAGCCAAGGCAAGCATTTCAATATCTATCTGGTGCTGCGGCATATGGTGTAGGAGAAAACAAGGTCGATGTACTTTGAGTCTAGAGGAGAAAGTGAAAGGTTGAGTTGCGAGATGTCATAGTTTACTCGTCAATTTACAAATTGTCGAGCCAGGGCTGGGTTTTATCATACAAAACCGTATGGTAACCCTTAGCGCCCGCTCGATAATTTAAAAATTGACGAGTAAGCTTTATGACGGCCCAAACTGGGCCTAACATCTCCATGTTTGTAGTCCGATAATGCTCTCGTGCCCAGACTTTCACTTTTTCTTTGGTTTACGAGAGCAGTCCGATAATACTTTTCGGTGGAAGTTAATTCTTTCGACATAAAGTTTAAGGGAACTTGTAGCCCACCAGGGTAATGCTGAGTGAGGAGAGTTCTGAGGGTACGGTATGAGTGCGCCGAAAACCAGCCATCTTGACAAGCTTGCGAGCGACGAGAAATTCTCTGAACGAGGCTGCGCTCGCACCTGCCTCCTTCGCAAGCTCAGTCAGCAGACAGCTAGCCGACCGACGAAAACTCTGGGCACGAGAGCAATGAGAGGCCAAAATGGGCAAAATTATTACTGTTTCTCAAAAGTAAATTGTCATTTGTGAGAAGAAAATATTTCGAATGTGTGCATTTAATGACGTACGTCAAAGTATGCAATAGTACATGCGTGCACCTAGCAAATGCTCAATTTAAGCACTAAATGGCTTACCCATTGGTATGGATGTATACTCTGGTGTACGCCTGATTTGCATACTTCAGTTTCAATGTTTCTGACAATTTACTTTTGAGAAACATAATAGTTTAATGCGCGTGGACATGGTTCCCCTGATCATGCTGCTAGCTTGGGCTCAAAGCAAAGTTCCCAGTCAAATATCCCTGCTAAGGCACAAGAATGACATACCATGAATCGGCAAAAATATCTTGGCATCCGCTCGCTCCATCCCTATAAAACGTCTCATCCCAAACACAACCTTCTTTTCTTCTTCATACTTACCTTGACGCGTTTCCGGTGGCTCAACCATCATCGGAATCCGAGAGCAATAATTCCTTCATTGCACATACGAGGGATGAGTTTTCGTGAAGGGCCTTCGGGCCTTCTCGGTGTCATAATTTTTGATTTCTTCCTTTTATTTTTCAAGATGAAGGCTTTTCATTGATTCCCTGGACGTGTGAACGTCGAGGGATTGAGGAAGATTCGATTCGTGAATGAAGAAGGATACGAGCGATCGCATGTCTCTTAGTATTGTGTTTCTGAACTCCATCCACTCCATGCAATGGATATCTTTGTTTCCTGCAATTCCTTTGTCTGAACTATTGCTCGAGTGATAGAAGCTTCGCTATTGCGGGTCTTTTGACTTTACCTGAATGTATCGCCTCGTTATTCTCATTCTTTTCTCTCCGGAATCCTTCCACGCATTCCGCTAGCTATACGCTCGCAATACGTCGCGACTCACGCGTTCCGGAGAACAGCTGGCATTTACTCTTGACCGAGGGATCTCCCATCAACACATCACCCCTGCCCTTGTTTCACCAACCTTTCATTGTTACAACTTTAAATGCACCTTCAAAATCCAACCTATATCCGCTGGCTGGATCAACAACAGTACCTAATGTCGCTTCATGGAGTCGCCTACCCTATCGATAGACACCATGCTGTCATGCGTTGACTTTGGAGATTGGTCGACAACAGACACATTCCCCAGGAGTGCAACGGTTCCGCGAACAGGTAGGGGCAGAGTAGATAAGCTCTTACCGAGCCTCTTCGATCGGCATATGCAACATCTTCCGGAATCACCAGGACTTTGCACGAGGGCACAATCCATATTTTGTGAACGATACCGTGCATCGAAGCGAAGCTCACTAGAGACCATGAGCCTAGCTACCTAATAAGGATGCTACTGATACGTTTTCTTTGGATTGTACCAGCACGCTCTTAGCCTTCCAACTGAGAGACACTGACAACGGGCGGGGGAATAATAGTCTACATAGGCAGATGTGTCGATACAACCCTCCGCCAGCCCACAGCCTTCGAAACCACAGAGCAAGATGTATCTCCCGGCGTCGAGACGTAACTCACTCCATCTTCATCCCGAACGCCCTCCGCATTTAATCCCCGGACCCATCCCTCCCTTAACGTCCACCCACAATGTCAGCTCCCCATACGCATCCAGAAGCGCTCTCAACCTTAGCAAGATCATTTCGTTTCCACCTACGCGCGTATTTCTGGTTCTCGCTGTTTTCTATGGACAAGAACGTGCTCGAGGTCATGACTACATTGGATACGATCCAGGAAATCCTTGCTGAGAGGAGGAGGGTCATGGATGAGTATACAGACCCACGTATGCGGGGACTATGAGGGCGTGGGATAGGGGATTAAATAGCAGAGCTGAGGAACTTGGAGATAACCCAGGCTGTAGCAAGCCGGTTTTAGTACAATAGATAGAATAACGGGCTAAAGTGGGAGGAGTTTTTGGAAGATTCCTTGACCCCCGGTGATGGTGTACTATACAGGGAATTATCTTATCGCATTTACGTATGACCTTTATTACCCAGCAAACAAAGACTTCCTAGGGCAAACCGCCAGTGATTTCCGAACTCTCTGGTGCCGCAGTTTGAAGTTTAAACTTGTAGTCTTGTTTGTGCCTAGAATTCCGTAGCAAAAGCACAAGATGCAGTACATTATATCTCAAGCCCCCCCAAAAGTGATACGAATAATCCTAAACCAAAACAAGCCGATAAATAACTTAGAAGGAAACACCAAAGCCGATCCAAAAACTCATAAAGATAAGAACCCCTCCATTTGGCAAACTAGATGCCCATCTCACCAAATTGATTCTCAAAATCTTGTGCAAATCTGACACCAGCCGTAGCCGCATGATTCTGCCCGCCGACAGGAGAATCACACTCCGGACATCTTGCGAGTTGCATAGGCATACCGCATTCTCCAACCGTAAACTATTAACACGTTAGCATCTATATACCTGGGGGTCCAGTGGGATAGGACATACCGGATGCCCGTTCTGACAATAGTACCAATGGCCCGTTCCACCAAACTCTCGAGCCATAACCGCGTAAACCTCCGCCTTTTCGTTGTTTGAGACGAAGGAGTAAAAGGTTCCGCCATTCAAAAGGAATCTGGCCTTCTGAACATCGTCTCGGAGGTAAGCCGCAGATGGCTGCGCGTCGATGATTTGAAGACACCTATCGAGGTTGTTCATCTCTATGGCCATGCGTTTTTCTTTCTCTTCATCAGCTGTGGTGCCGGGACTATGACAAAGCTCTAGGGCCGAAAATTGTGCATGCCAGACCATAGCTTCGATCTCCTGCTTATGGTAGCCAGCATTCTCAGCATCCATCATAAGTTCGATAGACATATCCTTAGCACTCTTCAATCCCGGTACCACAAGTTTCTTCCACTCCCTAAGGTACTCTTCCAAGGGGATACGATCAGAGAGTCTCTTGAAGTTCCAGAGAACTGCCCACATTATTCTCAACAACAGGCTTCTACCTCGGAGCTGGAACCCATGTTGGATCACCGTGTTATCTAGCTCAAACTTGGTGGCTGCATTCCTTCTCCGCCTTGCATCGATAACCATGCTGTGGACCTTTCCATACGGCTGTTCTGCCAGCTGCACGGCATTGAGGAAGTTCACAACCTGCTGACATGCTTCTGCACCTTTCTGCTGGTAGCTTTGGATGCGAGCCTTTGTGCTGAAGAGGGCGTTGTTTGGTGCGGGGATCGATTGGGCATTGTTTTGTGCGGGAATCATTTGAATGAGCTCATTGATCAGGTCTTCGAGCTTGTGTTCTTTCTCTTCAACCTCTTCCAGGACCTTAGTCTGCAGTGTACCAGCATACGCCATGAACCGCTTGGTGGCTTCATCCAATAAGGCGCCCTTCACTACCCGGTTGTATCGGTGAATATTCCGAAGTGGTGCTCTGCAGGTTGGGCAACCTTTCATCTCTGACCGGGAGAATCTCTTAGGCTCTAGAATCCTACCCTCCTCATCGATAACGTAGGCGTTTCTCAAGTCCATAAGTCCATCCAGAGTCCCAACGGAATAGAAGTGGCCACAAGAAAGGAATATAACTGGCTCCGCGTCGAGGTCTGCCTCTCGGTAGGACGTAAATTCAATGAGGTCCAGAACCATGTCGAGAATATCATCGCTCGCACAGATTTGACAACGCTCTTTTCCTGGGCAAACCTCTCCGCAGATGCTGGGGCATTGATGCCCGCATTCCATGATCTTGTCACAACGAACAGAGCAAGGAATCAGGTCACATGGAACAGCACACGGCATGCTGCACGGTTGGCTTCGGTGTTTACAGAACCAGCTGCATGGTGCAGCACACGGCGGACACGGCTCTGAGCATTTGTTGGGGCACCAGGAGTGGTCGCAGCGTACCTCGCACGGCCTGTTACAGGGCATACATGCTTCACCTGGGTGACAGGGCTGTTCGCACGCATGGTTGCATGTGGTGTAGGAGCGGCCGCAAGGAACAACACATTCCTTGTGATCCATTGTGACGATTTCCGGGTGATCCTTATCTTTCTTCCTGCAGTCCCTGCACTTGCGCCCGCAGGGATGTCCACACGGCAAGATAGAACCACATTTGCTCTCGCACCGGTACGTCGAGATATCAATATGGCACGGAACGTTGGCGAGATGGCCGCAACCTGGAACCTGTCGGAAAACTTTTTCTCGGCACTTAACCTTGGTGAGGTTAATCGTCTCATGGCACTCCAAACTCGCAGGTGTGTGGCCACATGGAAGCTTAATATTGGAGGTGACCCTGGCTCTGCAGCTTCCACAGTTTTCACCGCAGCGTTTTGGACATGAGTGTTCACAGTGAGGGAACGACCTCATACATTCTTGGTCACATTTGACGCTACATTATAGTAAGTATGGGCCGGAGAGATTGAGAGTAAAATGCATCGACTTACAGCTCGTGGAGTTGATTCGAGTGACATTTCATGAGACAAACGTGCCCACAGGTTAGTCGCTTCCCGCACCTCTCTGAGCAACCCCCTTCCGGAGCTAGCCTGTTAAAGTCGTCCGCGCAGGCAACGTGGATAGGTGTATCTGGGTGTCTGAGGCATTGCAGCTCGAGTGTCGGGCCAATGTTGCCCTTTTCCTCAAGGATCCGTAAGACTTTGGCCCACATGTCAATTGGACGAGCAGTCTGAGAGTCTCCGATAATATACATCCCATGCTGGGCACGACTGAAATAGATGTGAGCAGCGGCCTTCGCTTCGCTTGCAGTGGATGGAATCATTACCTCAGAAGAACGTTGATGCGATTGAAAGTTTTGAGAAACCCGCACCGGTGCTCTTCGTTACTTCGAACCAAGGACACAATGATAACCTTTGCCTCTTCACCCTGCAACAGTTCAGAAATATTCCAAGTGCGCTCGTAGACCAATCCCCGCCCCTTTGTGAGCGCCAACCAATTTAAGGAACGAGTGCATCATCCAAGATGCTATAAGATAAAGGGCTTACCTGAAAATTATCCACAGTAGCAATCCGGATTCCATCCAACAACCTTCCCTTCCGAACTTGCTGCTGCTTTTGGAGCAGAAACGACCCCTCCTCCTCCTCATCCTCCAGTTCGATTTGCTCCATATCTTTATCCCCAATAACTAGATCAAACGCACTCCCAAGCTTCTTGCGCAGTTTACGGAGCTGACCCAGGTAAGGAGTGATTACGGCGATGTCGTCCTTCTCATGATATGCACCCTGTCGTGAAAGGTGCCGCACCAAAGATACAACAACCTCCGCCTCATATTCATTTGTCTTGGACGTTTGCATGTGCCCATCTGATGAAGCAGAATCTTCGCGGTTTTCGTGGTCAAGCCAAAATAACCTCCTTCGTATGCCAGCAACTTGTGGATACGTATGTACGGAGGAATGGTCCCGAAGCTTTGGGTAGAGTGTTTCTCTGACCAGCGAAGCGATCGAAGGGTGCATTCTTCTTTGGACATCCAGTGAAGCAATCGGCATTTTTCCTCCACCAAATTCATCCTTTTCCAGCCGCTCAAACAGAGATTCATCGAGCCCATACTTTTTACCTTGCTCGCTTTCCATTGAAAGTTCGTACCTCGAGATTTGGGCACGAAGTTGAAGATGGTCCCCAATTAGGATGGCATGTTCGACAGATGGTAGCATTGCGGTAATCAAATGCGCTTCGAGAACCTCTGCCGCTTCTTCGCAAACTAACACCTTGGCAGGAACGCTTCGGAGGAGTTCTGAATTGGTGGCAAGTCCGGTTGTCGTAACTCCAATTACGTGCGCTTGCTCAAGGCATCTCTTGTCCGATTCCTTGTAATGTGTCCGAAGAGAATGGCTCTGAGCTGTATACCTATCAATGCAAGATTGGAGTTCAGCTCTTCGAGTATCAGCCACCCGTTCCTCCCAGTGCGACCTTAAGGTTTGCCGTTCTCGGCGTGAAGTTTCCCATGGGTTAACACGACTGTCTAGCAGCTCCTGTAGACTCCGATTCGTCGCCTGGGGTTGGACGACTTGGGTCTGTCCTGTAGGATTCTTCCCTTGAATCCATGTCTTAAAAATATTGGACTTGGTTTTCTTCCCAGTCATTTTCCAGCCGTCATCCTTATCCGTATTCTTCATATCTTTAGCACCTGCAAATAAGAAATCGTGGGTCTGCTCGGAATTTGACTCCAGGTAATTTGCGATATCAGTGTCGGAACATCCACGGGAGCTCCCTTCCAGTAGTGAAATCATCTTTCCCTGGACCTCTTCAATGGCTTGATTGCATTGCCAGATACCCATCTTCTCGACCCTTGTTGGCATGGTGCCAGTGCGGACCTTGGCCAACGTAAGCTCCGCCAATCGCTCCGATTTTGACTGATACCCCATTCGAATGATTTTTTCCTCGCCAGAATCGAGCAGGTGTCCCAGAAACTGGTCTAGCGCATGATTGGTATAACTATTTCAAAACGTCAGAAACCATCGACCCAAAGAAGCAGCGGGAATACGAACCAGACGCAAATGATGGGCCCTATCTTGAGTAAATCCCTGTTTGCTAACAAGACCTGCACAAGCTTGTGCCCAACATACGACTTTCCCGTTCCAGGAGGACCTTGAACCAATGCTAGTTCGTGCTTCAAGCTCATGATTAAACTCTCACATTGCCCGTGATCTAAGGTAGTATGTTGTTCGAGCTGTTCAACCGTGACTGGACGTTGCACGGAAAAGCGTAATGGATATCCGTCATTAGTGATACAACTAAGATCCAATTCAAGTCCAGCTAATCTTGATAGATAAAGTGGTGGTGGAACCTCTACCACGCCGTTGGTGACTGTGTATTGCGTTTCGGCAGCTGGAGCGAGCCAGTTAGTAAAGGGAAGAGTTGGCTGCTTATGAAGAGTCTTCAAGCAGCTCAAAACAGGCTCAAAAGTTGTATAAAGCATCCCCGGAAATTCCACGAGCACGGCTGTTCCCGGTGTCGTTTGCTGTACGAGTGTCATGATCCGTGCCTGATCAAGCATCGAGTTCGGGGTGACCAGAGTAAGCGATACCAAAGCTCTGTTAGGATCTCCGGCCAAGTCCTTGATTCCTTGTTTTCTGAATTCGTCCATAGACTGTTCCGTTCGTTTCTGCTTTATGGCTACACGATCTGCAACCAGCAAGAAAGTAGTTTCCATGGTGTCATCAATCAAGGCGACAAGACTCCCATGGTGTAAGTCCCTTGAATCTCTCCACCAGTCCGCCCTGTCGCGTAATTTCATCTTTGTGACTCGTTCGGGCTGAGCAAATGATGCATCAATCACCATCCCTTTCCGGCGATCAAATCGGAGTTGAGAGACCTTGACGCGGTCGAAAATACTGATTTTGGCGTCGATCTGCCGCAGGAATTTACGCTTCGCGTTTTTGTCGGTGCCCTTTACCAGTACCTCCCAGCGCCCAACCAGCGCACAAACTGCATCGCGCAGCTGCCCTGCGGTGTCTTCCCTCAACAAGCGAAATTGGGTGTCCAAAAGTCTATGAATTCCTTTTTCATGGTGCGGAAAATCTTTGCTCTTGAGGGGAAGGTATTCCGAGCGGTTCCCTTTGATTTCAGACGTGGTTGGCAAAATTTGGATATCCTCAATCGAGGCTTTGTCGTTATCGTGTCTAGGCCCCTTGATGGAGAGGTCCCCTGGCGGGTCCACATGCATTTGGAACATTGGAAACGATGTTGGGGCGACATCATATGCGACACTAGGGATGGCATCACCCATTTGAAGATGCTCTTTGATGCGCTGAATGTTCCTCCCTGCAATTCTCAGAGCAAAGCTTGCCCGCCGATCTGGCGAGAATTCGTCGAAACATTGACTGAGTGTGATTGCGATTGCTTTGAATTCCTTCTGGATTGCCGCCTCATGGTTGAGGTTTATGGTGCTGAAAAAAGCAGCGGAGATTGCAAGAATGGCTTCTTCGCATTTGAGGTTCCCACGGTCCGATAGCGCCTGATTAAGAAGTGCAGAAGTATTCTCGAAGAATTTGATTCCACGCCGCCCAGAAACTCCGTAAACAACGTTGTAGATAGTTCCTACCGATTTCTCTAGTACTAGGGACGAAAGAATCTCCTCGTGTGAGATTAATCGTAGAAATGGAATACAGTGCTCTATTTAATCCTCAGTATTAACTAGCTCGAGGGATATAAAAGGTACGTACCATGAAAGCCAAGTTCATACATGGTTGGCTGTAGAACAAAGTTGGATTCCAGTGCCCTTGAAATCCAATGAAGTCCTCTCTCGTCACCGAGCTCTTTGATAAGTGATTGTTTTGCATCTGAATCTCCCGACTCGACGATAGCAAGCCCCGACTTAACAGTAGCCTCGAACTGACCGGAGGATAATGCGTCGTCTCGGGTTAATGAATGCGACCAGTTTTGACGTCTTGGTGTATGAGTAGCAGGGTTGCGCGTAGGCTGGGTTCCGGTTACAGCGTCATGAGAGAACCTGCAGTTGGCCCCAAATCTGCATCGGCCAGTGCTTGCGAATGAGTTGCAAGAGCTGGAAGCATTGTTAGAGACAAGATTGGTTTGCAGGGATCATTCATACCCTCTCCTAAAGCCGCTCATATCTGTAGCAGCTATTAGCAAATATTAGTTTGGTTGGTTAGTTCTGTTGCAGTAGTAATTCTTGGATATAGTTGGTGAGGTAGGTGGTGAGGTTGAGTCGGTTAACTGAAGAAGTTGTCAGTGAGAAGGTGTCGCGGCCACCTTTTTGTGCCCACCCACAGATAGCAATGGATTATCCCGCATTCAGCCCTGACCGGTTCGAGTCACCGAGAGCAGGCCAGTAACGGCCAATTGTCTCTGCCACATTCCACAAGTGCAGCCTTGTCGACCAATACATAACCCAGGGCCTGCAGTGTGACCGGGGGAAATTCTCCATATATAGCGATTAGTGTAAGGCTCAAAAGTTTCAAACTAGCAAATTATCAAACGTGGATACCACTTAATTACTTTCCGCTCACACCTCTCCAGCAAACCGTCGCCGGTTTTCTGAAGACGTACTAGAGCCGCCAGGTATCCTAGCCGCAGTTTCTGCCTCATCCAGCATCTTTGGTGACGAACACGGTCGGACTAGAGAACCCCCTAGAAGCGGGCGCCAATGGATAAAGAATTTGATAGGATGGATGCGGTTACCCGTGCCGCATTATTGCCGCAGGTGATCTCATCGATCGCGAATCGATGGTTTGATGTTTGATGGAGTGTTGCAAACGGTTGGATTGGATATGTTTGCATCACGACCATCATGGTACCAATTTTCTTCATTACTATAAGTTACACTTTACAAGAGCTGATTTGTGTTCCGCCCAAATGAAGTAGCGGTATGGAGCGGGCTCAGGGCTTGGGGCTCGGGGGCGGCGCTGTCGGCAACGGGGTTATACTATTCTCTCTTTCTTTCTTTCTTTCTTTTCCTTTTTGTCTTTCTCTCATCTCTCATCTTTCATTTGTCAGCGGGGACGGAGCTCCGCCATCTAGCCGGCTCGCCCGGAGGCGGAGGGGATATCAGGGTCCTGTCATACTCTAATTAGAGTCAATACAGTATGATTAAACAACAACAACAGAGCTGATTTGTGGCAGTTGTTTGATCGTGGTGCTGATCTGCGAGGTGTTCTGCCTGTTTTCGGTGTATGCATATGAGAACTCAATCGAGCATGATCTGTAGCAAAAAATATATATAGGGTTGGTATTCGCTGACTATGAGTCCATCAAGCAATCGGATTTACTCCAGGCTTCAAAATCCCCTCGCATACAACTAATATATGCAACCTTTAATATCCAGTCCTTGTTAAAACCACCATTGCATCGACGACGAAACCTTTTGTGGTTGGTTCGGTGAATACTCAGACATTATTGGTTTGAACGGTGTCTGCCTGATACTCCTATTTGAATTCGATGAAGGAAACAAAGCAGTCATATAACTACAAGTCAAGTCGATGATTTAGGCTCAGATTTGCTAAAGCATCGTTCGCATTCAGTTTACCAGGACATTATTCGAGCCGCAAACACCCCGCATAGAATTGCCCCGAAGATCCCCCACTATCCCGTAAGTTTCCCTCCGGACAGACGGGAATCAAGACACCACCCGAATCATGTCGCATCACTCACGCCCGGAAAAAATCTCGGTTTCAGAAAATCGGCAATAGAATTCTACTTTTAAGATGTCATAAATTACCATATGAGTGAGTCTCGCGTGCCCTGCTTGTTTCAACTTTTGATGTTGCAGTGATCGACCGGGAACAAGTGTGACATCACGTACCTATGACGTCGAAACCACATATTTCCGCCAGCAGCAGCTTCTGTCTCCCAACCTATAAAACTTCCGAGTTCTCTCGCAATTCCTCCTCTTCCACACTCAATCACATCTCACAATCCACCACACCACATTTCATCTAATAAATTCAATCACAAACACCACACACCACCACAATGTCCGCCCTCCGTACTTCGCTCTTCCGCACCGTCGGCAAGCCCCTCGCCACCGCCCGTCCACTATCAACAACTTGCGTCCTGAGCAAATCCGTCACCGACACCGTCAAAGACACCGCGAAAGTGATTGACCGCAAAGCTGCAGACGTCGCACTCAAGGGCATCGAGGTCGGCGAGAAGGTCACCGAGGCCACCAAAGCAACCGTGGGCTCTGCCACCGAGAAGGCCGAAAAGACCGCAGAGGCTACAAAGAGCAAGGCCGCTGAGTACTCCGGTTCTACTCAGAGCAAGGCTGGAGAGTTTGCTGGTTCTGCGAGGGGAATGGCAAATGAGTACTCCGGGTCTGCGAAGGGAACGGCGAAGGAGTATGAAGGCACTGCGAAGGGGATGAAGGAGGAGGTTAAGGGGAAGGCTAGAGGCGCTGCTGAGGAGATGGAGGGAAAGGTTAAGGGGTCTTTGTAAGGGGTTGTGTTTTTTTTTTGTGTTTCTTTGGAGATGTAATGATCATCTCTTGCTTGTTTCTTTGAGGGTGCGATAGTGGGCATCTTCGGAGAGATCGCTTGTACATTTTCGAAGGGGTCATGGGCTTTGTAACATAGTAACGACGGTGATGATGGGTACCTTTTGTCTACGAATAGGAGATTAGAGTTCAGTTGCACACAGCTTTGAATCCGTGCACCATGAAACCAGCAACAGCTTCTGCTACCAACAACTATATCAGCCCAATTTGTATTTCCAGGCGCCAAGATGACGTGGTCCATTATCACTGGAATGACATGATATGACAGCTGTCATCTTAGCTAGACTGTTGCGGCACGCACACAAAAGGTCAACTGGTACTACAATCAATGATTAACCCATTGCCACAGTATGTACCGTTGTATTCATGCTGCAATTCAGTTTCCTCGCCCTCTTCCCATTCGTTAATGTGCTATTTAACTTAGCTCCAATTGCACTGTCTCCTAGCAGCCAAAAATTTCCAGACTAGTAACCACACCGGGATATCTTAGAGCCCGAGGTTAGAGCTTGCTTGATACTAGGAGTATGGTAAATGCGGATCCATTCAGCTTTCCTAACGCCCTCCAGCAGCTATACCATTGTCAGCATACCGTACTATATTTTAACTCTATCATCAACGGCGGGGCGTTTTGTGAGCAGTGTTTGATATGTGTCAGTTGTTGTATGACCAACATAGTATGGTTGATCTTATAAACAAACCTCGTTTATTACTAGTTTCCACTTGGTAGCCTTTTGATGTCTGAGATGATGGTGGGGAAAGGGATAAAGTTCTGTACTCCCAACAAGGAACAATTCTGCAGGCACAACACATGCCCGGATCTATCCGACGCACAATCTAATCTCCTGCATACCATCTCATTACCACCAGAATGCTCATGTCGTACGACCCTAGGACGCCGGCGATACCCGTGGCCGCATAAAGAATCTTCAGGGTGAAAAAAAGTCTCATTCTCACCTCCGGAAGACTTGCCACCCTCCGATTGGTCCTTCTTTACTCAATTCTTGTTCTGCCGTGCTATTCCATCCGGATATAACCGGTTCTTGGCTGCCCCGCCATTCCAAGTAACGTCATATACCCCCTCCTCCCGCCCCATCCTCCTCAAGAACCACCAACCCCACCACGACCAAAAACCAACAATGACCTCCCCCGCACCTCTAGACCACTCCCACCTCCTCCCCAACACCTACAAATCCACCATCGCCTCCTGGCTCACCGAGGACACACCCTCCTTCGACTACGGCGGGTACGTAGTCGGCGAGACCCCCTCCAGCGCCACCCTATTCTGCAAATCCCGGTCCGTTCCCCCCTCCCCCATCCCCTCCTCTACTAACCCCCGCAGGGCGTCCTAGCAGGAATCCCCTTCTTCACCGAAGTCTTCGCCCAGCTCTCATGCACCGTGACATTCCACTACAGGGAGGGCACACACCTGACGCCACCCGCCGGCGGCAAAACCGCCGTCGCAACCGTCACCGGTCCAGCACGAAAGATCCTCCTCGGCGAGCGGGTGGCGCTCAACACGCTCTCGCGGTGCTCCGGGATCGCGACAGCGTCGCGCTCGCTCGTGGCGCTCGCTCGGGGGGCCGGGTACAAGGGCATCATAGCGGGGACGCGGAAGACGACGCCGGGGTTCCGGGTGGTGGAGAAGTACGGGATGCTTGTGGGGGGCGCGGACGCGCACCGGTACGACTTGTCGTCGATGGTGATGCTGAAGGATAACCACGTGTGGAGCGTTGGGAGTATTTCTCGGGCGGTTGCGGCGGTTGCGGCGGTGGGCGGGTTCGCGGTCAAGGTCGAGGTCGAGTGTCAGAGTGAGGCGGAGGCCGATGAGGCTATTGCGGCTGGGGCGGATGTGGTTATGTTGGATAATTTTACCGGGGAGGGGTTGCGGGTTGCGGCTGCGTCGATAAAGCGTCGGTGGGCGGGGAAGGGGAAGGGCGTGCTGCTGGAGTGTTCCGGGGGGTTGACGGAGGAGAATGTGGCTAGCTTTGTTTGCGAGGATATCGATATTATTAGTACGAGCTCGATTCATCAGGTATGTTTTACTTCCCGGGGAGAAGGGGAGGAGGTTAATGTGGGGTAGGGTACGAAACACGTCGACTTTTCGCTCAAGATTGATCATTAGACGGGAGGGGAAGAGGAGGTGGTGTACACATATCTATCGATTGAAGTACTACCACCATTGGAAATAAAAGGAGACAATTAGAGGACGAATATCAACACGAAACCACAACCCCCCCTTCTTCTCCCCTAACAAGGCCCTCATCTGTATACAACGCAGAAGCAAAACCCGTACATAATACAACCCAACCCAAGCCCCGTTCCTTTCTATATTTCAATAAACCCACGAAAAGAAAAAAACATCGACAAACGGGTATCCATCAAATCGCAGAATCACAACCATACCATACCGTGTAGTAAAAGGAGTAAGAGGGGGAAATAGACAGAAACATCAACAGAGGGTATATAAAAAACGGCAGGAAAAAAGCAGCAGGAAAAAAGCAGGAAAAAAAGTTGTACAAAAGAAAAAAAATAGTTGTAAAGAGGATAACATAACGGCAGCGTGTCGAATAGTCGGTATCGTTATGTGTGTCGCTGTCATGATCTCCCCATCCACCGCCCGCAGCTGCCCTACATAATCGAGCAACACCACCACTTCTTCTCCCTCTCATCGTCGTAGTCGTCCATCCCACTAACCTCCCTCTTATCCCTCTGCTCCCGTTCCCTCTGCTGTTCCGCCGCCATCACAGCAGCAGCCCCATACAGCTTCCCACTCCTAACCATCTCCCTCGCCGCCACAACCCGCCTCACCAACACTACCACCCCCATCAGCCTCCCACCCCCCAATCACACCCGGAAAAAAACTCACATTCAAAAGTCTCCTCGATATTGACGACATTCCTCGCGCTCGTCTCCATGAACCCACAATCATGTTCCCTCGCCCACCCCAAGCCCTCGGCCGAACTCACGGCCCGCGCATTCGCAAGATCGCACTTGTTCCCCGCCACAATCTTGACGTGCGGCACCGCGCCCGGACGCGACATCCGCATCTCCGCCTCCATCTCGATCAGGTCGTTGAAGTAGTCCAGCGCCACCAGCGACTCCGACGTCGTAATGTCGTACACTAGAAGGTATGCGTCCGCCTCCAGATTCGATTGCGCCCAGAGCCCCCGGTATTCCTCCTGGCCTGCGGTGTCTGTGGCGTGTTAGCGCGGCGGAGGGGGGAGGGAGGAGGGAGGGGGACCGGTGAGGTTGAGGTGGTAGGTTCGCCCGTCGACTACGCGTGTCACCGAGTAGCTGTCCTGTACCGTCGGATCGTACTCGTGCGTCCATTTTGAGCGCACGAGACGCAGGGAGATGGAGGATTTTCCTGCGACAAGCGAGGTTAGCTGGCGATTATCGCGCTCAGGGGGGGAGGGGAATACCGGTTCCGCCGTCGCCACATACGGTGATGGAGATGCTTTCGACTTCGGGCTGCTGGTCGTCGTCCATGGTGGATTTTTTTCTCCTGCGATGGGGGAAAGGGAAATGAGCGACTGGGGTGGGTATTAGAAGGGCAGCGGGAGCGTGATGGTGGAAGTTCGCGTCCGTTCCCCTGGTTACTTCGGTAACTGTCAAATTTCCCCGACTCGACCAGGTGTGGAAGCTATGATAGCCAGCCTCAGGTATAATGGTGGCGGTATATGTTAAAAGGCCCGATGCGCAAGATAGCGCTGAGATGGAACGAATAGAATGTTCGTTTCCTTGTTTTTTCTGTTGCACCCCAACGGTAATATAAAATAGAGTTTTCTCGCGGAAAAGGGGGCGGGGGGAGCGAAAACGCGACAAAACAAAGCAGTGGGCCCAGATGGGTGTTCATATACCTCCTGCCCTTGCGGATCTGCGCTCTCCACCGGGGAGCAGGTTTGCACGTGGGGGATTGACTGCAACAGTGCACGCAGTCGTGTTAGGCGCAGGTCCTCCTCGCTAAATAGCGTCTCTGCGTACGTACATAGCCGCCCACACCACCACCACTTCCCCATGCAGGCACCTCCAAACAGCAAACCTGGAAAGTCACCTGCTTTCTGATGCATGCCGCAGACACACATGGGCAGTACCTACTCCATCCGTCTCGTCTGAAGATTCCAGTGAGGAGAAGCGGAGGCAGCAGATAACGGATAACACCCACCTCACCAAAACTCACCGGTGCAAGCGAGGGGGTTTCAGCCTTACGAATGTTGGAAGTTGGATATAACAATCCGCACGAAGCCCCGCTCGAGGTTGGTATGCCCAGCCGATCGAGCAGATGGGTTGCGATCTTCCCGCAGCGTGTGTGGTGGAAATTGCATGCCAGGGGACTCCGGATCGCGCGGGGGATGGATAGATTGATTGATTGTCTGAAGATGGCGTGTTCAGTGCCGGCGTGCATGTACGCAGGGGTGTATATGCGTGCTGCGGATAACACAGACATGAACCTTTTCTTAGTGTTCCGGGCTGGCCGCGGAAGCCAACGTGACTGTGTTGGCGGGGAGTTGCACGTTGGGAGATGGGACGGAGGTGATTGACTACCTCTAATTGGCATGAATGATGGAATCCCTAGACTTGCTTGGGTCTAGGTTTTTTTATATCTCCAACGAAACTATTCCTCCTAATGTAGACAGAATATCCCCCATACCTAAGCCTTCAACATTGCCTTAACCTCCTCAATCTGCTGCAACACCCTATGCCTAGCGGGCCCCCCAATAGCCGCCCTCTTCTCTACGCTCTTCTCAAAGTCAAACACCTCCTTATGCATATCCTCCTCGAAAGTCTCACACAGGCCCTTATAGTCTTCCAACGACAACTTATTGATTCCGCATCCTCCCTTCTCCTCCGCCAGTCTAACCGCAGCTCCCGAGATGTGATGCGTCTGTCTGAACGGGACTCCCTTGCGCACCAGGTAATCAGCAAGATCGGTGGCGAGCATATCCATTGTCAACGCATCCCTCATCTTCTTCTCGTTGATCTTCAGCGTCGAAAGGACGCCAGTCGCAATCTGGAAGGAATCCGAAACGGTACGGATGCAGTCGAACAGCGGCTCCTTGTCCTCCTGGAGGTCCTTGTTGTATGTTGAAGGCAGACCCTTCAGCGTGTACATGAAACCCGCCATCTGTCCGAAAACGCGCCCACTCTTTCCCCTCAGCAGCTCGAGGGAATCGGGGTTCTTCTTCTGCGGCATCAGCGAGGAGCCAGTCGAGTACGCGTCTGCCAACTGGACGAATCCAAACTCGGCGGTCGAATAGAGAATCAAGTCCTCGGCCCACTTGGAGACATGGTTCATAGCGAGACTAGCCCACTGAAGGGTCTCAACGACGAAATCACGGTCCGCAACCCCGAGCAACGAGTTCCCAACCACCCCATCGAACCCCAACTCCTTCGCCAAAAACTCACGATCAACCTCAAACGGATTCCCTGCCAACGCCCCAGAACCCAACGGACACTTGTTAACCCGTTTATACAGTTCCCTAAGCCGCTCAAGATCACTCGCGAACGCAAGCGCATGCGCCATAACCCAATGACTCCACCGTATCGGCTGGGCACGCTGCAAATGCGTGTACCCGGGCATGAGCACATCCATATCCTGTTCCGCGCGGCCCATGTGGGCCTTGAGCAGATCCTGCAGCACGCCTTCAATCTCATCCAGTTTCCCGCGGAGCCAGATTCGCATGTCGGTCGCAACCTGGTCATTTCTGGAGCGCCCCGTGTGGAGTTTCCCAGAGATGTTGGTACCGATTAATTCGCCGAGCCGGCGCTCGTTCGCCGTGTGGATGTCCTCGTCGACGCCGGGGACGATTTTGAAGGTGTCGGCATTCCATTCTTCCTCTACTAGGTCGAGGCCGCGGAGGAGCTCGTCGCGTTCGTGCGTGGTGAGGATCCCCCGGAGTTCGAGTGCTTTTGCGTACGCCTTTGATCCTTGAACGTCCGCGGTGTGCATGTGGCGGTCGTAGTGGATTGACTCGTTGTAGACGGTCATGAGCGGGTCGGTGGCGCCTAAGAAGCATGGTGAGCTGGGAGCGAGGATGAGGGGTCAATTGGGACCGTACCGGTGAAGCGGCCACCCCAGAGCTTGGTGGTAGACATGTTTGTGGGAGGGGATGCGGGATGTTGGTGATGACGTTTGGGGTTGTAGGAGCTAGAGGTCGCGGGGTAATGGCGGGGTGGGTGCAAAATCTTAGAGTGCCAAGCCATTGAATCCAGATTTCCGTCAACGCCCCTTCATTAATAACCTAGCATAGACGTCACCAGTCATCAGCTTCTGCGGTACGGTTTTGGGGTATAGAGGTATAACCGCTTGCTCCATATCACCACCAAATTGAACCTACTCAATGGCTAGAGTAACTTCTACACTCAGTGTTTACGGCGCCTGGTGGTGTTTACAACCTATATCATATCCTCTGCCGCTTTGGCTAAGAGATTAGTTGTATTGGAGCATGGTGAGGAGATAAGAATCTCGTCTTGTACTTGCGGGAGAATTCCGCTTAGTATGGATGCAATTCTCTCGGGAGCAAAAGAGTAACCCCGAGCCCGCACCCAGCATTTACAGCACTCATTTAAGCTAAGGGATAAACTCTTGCCCAGCCACATCTGGATAACTCGCGGCTGGGTTGGCCGAGATGGTCGGCGAAAGATATTGGGTGATAGGTAGAGGACTCGAATCTTCAAGTATTCACGAAGATTCACCAACCATCAACAATGCCCAAATAGATAGGTCTCTGAAGTTTGGAGCCCGTTTGGTTGCTGCACTGTGAAATCTCGGAGCTGGCCTCGTAGGGAGTCGGACGCGGGCAACTGAGACAGTCGACCCGTGAGACAGTTTCTGATCGGTTGCTGTCTGACTCTGCTGACAGTCGAGTAGCCAACGCACTTCTATTATTAATGGACAATCACAGTCTGGAGTAATTAGAATAGACTTTAGATGTCCTCTTCTATAGATATTCTGGCTCGTGAAACGCCTCACTAAACATCTACACCGACCCGCCCATACTATAAGGTTGGAAGGAGTTCTGACGATCGTTCGGCTACGTCGTGTATTCATTGGATAGGTAGGGTCTCGCCGACGTGGCCTTGGGGTAACAACAACATAGGTTATTTCAACACCATGGGATAGAGTCTTTGGTCTGAACTCGGGATTGGTCATATGTTGAGATAAGACAAAAGAAGATCTCGACTTAGACCAAAGACTGTAGTGGCGCCGGCAGACTGTCCAGCCACTTCCAGCCACTTTAGTATAACAAGTGGAGAGTGCACTTCAAAGTACAGCTCTCTGCATTTCTCTTCCAAGCAGCCAGCAGTGCGAACCTGCAAGCTCTATCTTGCGATAAACACACCGCACAGACCGCAAAGCGCAAGACCTGGAGATCCCCGAACACGGCTCGGCGAAGAGATGTTTTTCGTCAGATATCTGCAACGCATTATCCAAGCAGAATTTTGACTCAGAGATAAACGAAAAGCACGAACCACATTGCTTAGCGAAGGAGCGAAGCTAAAGATATTTCGGGATGTGCCAGTCGAGGCTTGAGGTTTCACAGCATGAACGCTACTTGGCAGCTGTGCGTTGGTATTTGCTTTTTTCACGAATTAACTATCTTAGCTGGCTTTGTACCCCGCTGAGAGCCTGGGAGGCAGATTTTCATTTACAACCCGTGTGTACCCTGAGCAGCATCGTCACTTTGGCCCAGTAAGTTTGGGACCACGATGATCACCGTACTCACCCTTCTCCTCTTCCTTGAGCACTCCCTCGGCCAGGAGTGTATACCAGCAAACGGCCAGTGGCAGGTTCCTCTCTGCAATAAAACCGCGCTGCGACACGAATCGGCGCCGCAGTGGGTACTGGAGCCGCAGAGTAGAGGTACATTTAGTATCCTGTATAGCTGCACCTTCACGCTCTTCCTCTGCATCTATACGGCCGTGCACCTCAACGTGCCGCCGCACGAGGGCCACATATGGTTCTACGTCCGAAAGACGAAATGGGTTATGGTGGCGCTGCTCTCGCCGGAAGTGGTGTTGTATTCCGCGTGGTCGCAGTGGCAACATGCGAGGGAGTTTGTTGCCGAGATAGAGAATATGCGGAAGTATGCTCGAGATCTGAAACGGCGGGAAGGGTACCCGAGTCTTACCAGTCTTTCGAGCTCCGAAAGTGGCCTTGTAAGTGCATATCCATCTCTGTCTATGATGGCGAACTGATGGAGAAGAAAAACCACACACCCCCGAATTCGCGATACACTCTCTTAGACGGGTTCTTTGTGGTAATGGGCGGATTTGTAGTAGATGTTGACGATGCCGACCTATTGGAGGATCTCCGACGCGCGGAAGGGCGTTCAGATTATTCTCCGCTGGAACCTCAGAGGATGACGCTTACAACGACGGCGGTGGAGAATCTTGCGCGGGATGGCCTCTTCCTCAAGGTTCCGCGGAGGACCATCAAAGATAAGTCGAAGGCGGATGTATTGGCAAAGGGTTTGGTTTGCTGCCAGGTGCTCTGGATGGTTGTTCAGGTATGTATAAAGTAGACCCATCTATCACATTACCGTTCATAATGGCGACACCAGTCCATTGCTCGGACGGCGAAGGGCTATCCCCTGACCCTGCTGGAGATACATACTCTTGTGCATGTTATCTGCGCGCTCTGCATGTATTTCTTGTGGTTCGAGAAGCCGCTAGATATCCACGATCCTACAGTTGTCGATGGACAGGTCCAGACCGAGATAATGAAGAAATTCAAAGAGCAACTAGTCCGACTGGTGCGCTACCCCACAACCCAACTAAACACAGCTCAAACTAACATCCAAACAGGGCGAACGAGACACTGGACCAGCTCTCCTGCGACGGCGCAGAGACGGTGCGGTCGGGCCCGGTGAGCGAGACCCAGACCCAGCGCTACTAGAACGACGGGCAAAGAACATCTATTTCCATCACAAGGTGCTATCGCTAGGCGGTGACTTTGCCGTGATGATGGTGTTGAGTGCATTATATGGCGCCGTCCACATGTTAGCCTGGAAGATTGGGTTTCCGACGGAGTTGGAGCAGGTGCTGTGGAGGGTGTTTTGTATCCTGGCGATTGCAGGATCTCCAGTGGCGTATTTGATGACGGATGACGCGGCTCACTCCGGCTCGAGTGAAGGGACGTTTGCCGCGGTTATCATGTCGTTGGTTTTTATTGCGTCGCGCGTCTTGATCACAGTTGAGTCGTTCATCAGTATACGGAAAGTCCCGGCTGGTGCATATGCTACGGTAGATTGGACTCAAGCGATTCCGCATTTCTAGTGTTAGAAGTGGGGAGCATTTGCCGGTTGGTACTTGGAGTCGGGAGTTGGCCATAGTTCGGCCTGTTATGTTTGGGTTTCTATGTGTGTCTTGTCGGAGTATATATAGTTTGCAGTATGGTCCATTTGATGTATTACCGTGAATCGCGGCCTGCTTAAGGTGGTGGTGGTGAGAGCCACAGCCGGGGCCGGTGTTTGAGTAGAAGCGAAAAGGGAGGACGTGATGGAAGAGTGACCATATCAATATGATGATGATGCAAGCAGAGGTTATAGGGTAGTAGTGGAAACTCTACATAGCCGGGAAGGAACAGGGACGTCGCAAATCATACGATATCACCAATCTCTTTCTCATTAGATTCGAAATTAATTACCCATAAGCAAAGAAGGCTGTCACAAGTTGATTGGAACATTCTAAAGAAGTATGAAACCTAGAGCATGTACGTTACAATAAAAAGCATCATTTATCCTCATCCTTCGTTTGCTTTCTCAGATGAGGAGGGCACTATACTGACTCCCACTTACAATACCAAGCGCCCAATTTTCGCGTAAGGTGAGTACTCATGAACGCTCGCCGGAGCATGTATCGTGCAGATTTTCACAAATCTTCTTCCTACACCATCAGTCGCTTCTGCACCTAACGATTGGCACGCTTGATGGCTGCGTCCCATCTAGCTAACCCCATAGTTTCCTCCCCAACGTACTCCTTTTGGCTATACACACACCTTCGACAACCACACTCAACGCCTGGTTTTGCCAAGCTTTCCCCTCTTTGGGGGGGAGTGGGGTTTTACTTTGGCTTCACTCCATACCTTTTGTCTGTGTCCGCTTGCTTTTGCAAGTGTATCTCGTTGTTTTAAAGCTCTCTTTACCACTCAGCATCGACATCGACCGGTAGTCTACCCAGCAACTCGCCACTCGACGTTTTACGCCAGTTATCGAAG
>Ga0307512_10000844_pt1 | contig 45103 bp, 48 predicted proteins | sample 14_EM_MG_FD_200267 | JGI IMG/M metagenome (GOLD analysis project Ga0307512, IMG submission 200267) | Populus trichocarpa ectomycorrhiza microbial communities from riparian zone in the Pacific Northwest, United States - 14_EM | ecosystem: Host-associated > Plants > Roots > Unclassified | place... | reverse complement strand
GTCCAGATATACCGTGTGTAGATAGGTAGCTATATAGATACATAGATACATAGATGAGAATACAAACTGAATGCATAAGTTTTGAAAATCGTTGAACGATAAGTAGTAGCTATGATTTACTATTGCCAGGCGTTGTGTAAACGGCTTGAGCATAACTGCAGCCCCTGCGAAGAGTGTAACACACGTGTCCTTCTGATGGTGCGTAAACGTCACCACAAAGTAAAGGAGTACGTATGCAACGCGACCCGTCGCCTGGGCGACGGGTAGCATGTAATTCTCCGGCAGAGGGTACGAGGTTCCGTCAGAGCCGTCAGAGCTGTCCGGAACACCCGGGTGTTTCTGACGGAAACTAGAGTAGTTGCTGATGATGGTCCATTCATCTTGAGTTGTGAAGAGTGGCCGGTAATCGCTGTACATTGGGTTTTGAAGCCACTCGCATGTGAATTCACATAATCGGAATACACGCTCGAGCATCTCCAGGGTCGAGGTACACCGGGTCTTCCCACCTTTAATTGGATGTACCGCGATGCGGACTCTGGCTGTTTGACAGTCAATGAACTCGCTTTGACAACCAGGTGTTAGCATAATCAATACAGCAAGCTTTTTCTGCTATATGAAGGTCAGTTTCAGTACTTTCAAAATATCTTGAAATGGGTACTTTCTCAATTATCTTTGCTAAACCTGGTTTAATGGCCGACACATTACTGATTCGAGCGTTGCCCTTTTTTCGAAGCCTTTGACTCGTTCCAATGTCCATGCTTTCATTCTCTCCAAAATGCTGAACACGTTCATGGGCTTCCCAAGACCTGGTGCAGCCTTTCACACCGAGACCACTTATGAATGCACCTAAAGCCAGCTGTATGACGTGTGCCATGCAAGGTATGTGGTTCCTCAATGCAGGCCAATCGATTCCAGAGGCCTCAAGCGTTGATTTCAGCTCGCGTGTCATTGAGTTATTTGAGGAGGCATTATCAGTCGTAATTCCAAGCAAATGGCCGTCGGTAAGCTCAAAATGATCAAGAACTTCATTCAAATGTATGGCTAGCCTTGCTCCGGTATTTTGGCCCTTGACCTATTATCCGGAATTAACTTTGGAAACATGAACACAACAGGTGATCAACGTCATCGGACGCAAGTTGAACTCAACGCAATGCCCAATTTCGATCCATAGACTAAGTTATATCTGACGTTATAGCTAGTGTGTTCATTAATGTCAATCTGTCCAAAGCTACACTAACTTTGGTTTGTGACAGCAATTGCTTCTTTATTGCGTCCAAGATCACTGCATATTCCCTCCGGCAAACGTTGCCGAAGGTCGTAGCAGATGGCAGCACTGAGTGATCGTGTAACCCCATATAGGACCGTCGTAGCTTCAGATTTGATATAGCAGTCCATGGAATATGAGCTGAAACGAATCCTAACATGAGGTATGGATTCAATGTGTCTTGGTCACATTCAGAAGTTTCAAAGTCCTTTGCTGCCAGTTTAGAACATTTTGTCTTTCATTTCGGTCAATATGGATCAACATGGATGTCAAATCTGATCTTCCGCTGCGAACTTACTTATGTGATTCCTTCACTTCTTCACCTCTTCAGGATGGCCAAAGCAGTTTCATCGACTGTCGAACTAGTCAATTCAGTGACCTCTCACTCTGTTAATTCGTTTAACTGTGCAATGTGAGCTTTTGCCAGCACGTGTTTCCCCATTGATCTAGTCCCATGTTCTGATGGATGGCGAAGAACATGATGACAAACTATTCCTATGATGCCAGGGCTGCCGGTCTCCTCAATTCTGCAGTGTGAATAGAGTTGCCACGAAGGTGCATGTCAAGAATTATTCTAGGCAATAGTCGACTTCGAGTCTACATTCATTGAAGCCCACCAAGCATCGAAGATGATTTCTAAAGTACGGTCGCTCAAATCACGAATAATGACATGTTCATTCCTGGGAGAGATCATAACCTCGCGCAATGAGGCGTTGAAAGAATTTGCATCCGACATTGCGGTAGGAATTACACAGCAGGGCAATCCCACTCAAAAGACTGCCGAAAGTAATCATACACCAAAGCAGACTGCGGGTTCTTAAATATTTACTCTACTGCTTCAAGTAGAAAAATCAGATCTGTAAGACATTGAATGCATATTTGTGAAGTTGTATACAAGGTTAGATTGCAAAGACTGACTGCGTGAAACTCGATTTCAGTACTGCACAATGCAGTTCATCGCAGTGTAGCATTCTGAGCCTCCACAAATACTGTTGACAATCTGCGGCCGCTCCATTGTAGAAGGCGGATGCGATATCGTCACTAGTATTATTGCAAATACAGGCTGCCGATGGGTTTCTTGTGTGTTACCTATGTTCCATTGCCATTGGATTATCCAAGATGCAAGATCAAAAATCGTTGACGCTCCGTTGACGCTCATTTTGGGATATGGTAACAATCTTGTCTTAAGAATTTTTGCCTGCAAAGGTGGCTGATGGTTCGATTATGGATCAAAGTGGTCTCATAGCCCCTAGATCGTCCAAGATGCACGGCCTACAATGGTTGACGCTGCGTTGACGCTCATTTTGGGATATGGTGACAATCTTGTGTGAAGCATTTCTGCCTAGAAAGGTGGCTGATAGTTCGATCATGGATCAAAGTGGTCTCATAGCCCCTCGATCGTCCAAGATGCACAGCCTAAAATCGTTGACTCTCCTTTGACGCTCATTTTTAGGGCATAGTGGCAAGATCATCGAAAGCATTTTCGCCCAGAAAGGCAGCAGATAGTTCAATTATGGCTTAATGTCGCTGCAAAGCCTATGCATTTTCCAAGATGCAAGGCCAGAAGTCGTTGACGCTCTGTTGACAGTCATTTTTAGGACATAGTAGCGATGTTGTCGCAACCAGTTTTGAATAGAAAGGTGGGCTATAGTTCGATTATAACTGAACGTTGCAGCGAAGCCATCTGGATTTTCGATGATGTAATGCCAAAATTTTTTGACCCTCTGTTGACGCTCACCTTCGAGCTCACCTTTGAGATATACTAACAGTCATTGGGTGCTCAACAATTGTACATGAAATCCTAACAGTTTTTTTTGGGAGCCAGGATACCATTTCTATGAATTGTCATTCGAATCCAAAATCTTCGAGACATCTCAGTTTCTGAGCCACCTCTATAAATGTCATTTCCATGATGAATGACGTAAGTCCATCGCATTTCAGCTCTTTCGGCCGGCAATTTACCGCCTAAAAATAGATGCACCAGTTTTTGAAATTTATTGGTTGACGTTCTCGGCATTCCTTATCCAGCTCAATCTCCTGGATTTCAACAAGGTACTATAAGCAATTTTCGATTTTTCGGCCATGTGCAGGAGGTCTGAGCGGAGAGTTATGTAGTTGGCTGCATGGATTAATGCAGACTGATGGCTGTCATTCATCTGGGTCTCGGATGTCCTTTGAATGCTCCTTCTATGAGTCGTATGACATAACTGACTTGAACTTTCTGAGTAAATTTCTTCTGAGATTTAGGTTTTGTTTTATCATTTAACCGTAACAGGCAACACCATATACAGTTCATTGTTTGTCAATCTACTTGATTTGGCGTCTAGAACAGTTGCATGGCCTATACGACCCTTGCACACACACTGACGAATAATCTTGTCTCACAATTTGGTCACTGAAATCCAGACAAAGCCAACACATAACAAAGTAGGTACACATTGCTTCTACTCCAGATACAGCGTCAGAAATACCTACTTTGCAATGTATTCTCCCGGGGAGGCATGAGCTGTCACCATGTCTTCGTCCGAATCCCATTCCATATGGTATTTTGCTAGTGATACAATACGCTGGGGTCAAAGCTCACGGGTTGAACTGGCTTTGCAATCTCCCTCTGTGACGAATTATGCATCGCGTCGGGCATAAGAGATAGTATGTGATTGTCTACCTGAGGTTTCTCCGAACCCAGCCTCAGTTGACTACTTCCCTGTCATGACGTCACTTTTGGCATTTGGGATTGTCCGGGGACGATATCAAGAACTGGCATACGCTCTCCAAATGTTGTGGGTGATGGTGTGGCTGCTGGCGTGTCTGTTTGGGGCTTCACAACTGCCGGAACCTTCAGTTCAGTCGTCCCGTATTTCATATCTCTCTCATGGAAGTGGTTGGCTGCGTCCCCCTATCCTGGTTGCGTGAGTTTGTCAATACTCATTTGCTTCTGCCGAAAGCTCTCCATGCGGTGCTGAACTGTTTTGGAGATTGTGCCCATCACCCAGGCAGGGTCATCATCTTCGCTCAGCTCGCCAAGCTCTGTATCTTCCTCGTCATCATCCTCGCCTTCCCCATCCATCTCATCTTCAGAACTTGGAACATCACTCAGACTGTCTCTGATAGCATTGACCATCTCCTCAACTGTTGTTTTAGGCTTTGAGGCTGTCGATTGTGCATTTTCAACATTCCTCATATGTTCTTGCTCTTGCATAATCACTGTCTCTGCATCTCGAACTCGCTTTCTTGGGACTGCCGTAGTGTTAGCAACAGTTCAGAACCGTCACTTTGGGTCCGGGTCCGGGTCAGAACCGAACCATTGCCACGTTGGTGGTCCGGGGTGTCAATACACCTGAACCGTCAATTCGGGCACAGTTCGATGCCAATCTTCCAACCCATCTGAATTGGGCGGATTGTCAGCGGGTCGCCCAGCGGGTCCATCTGTAGATTTATATAATGTTCTTGTTTTTGCAGTTTGATAATTGTAAATTATTAAAACTAGGTATTCAGCAGCCAATAATACCTTTTTGGATGTTTTGCAATCTGCGACATTGATGATTTTGGAATACGTGTTTTGCCTTCTATACGTTGCATATTTGGCCATAGAGGCAGTCAATAGTTCTGTTATAAGCGCATCCATGCGCACAAAGCCTTCATTACCCAATATGCAAGACCAAATATTCTTGACACTCTGTTGACGCTCAGTTTCATGATGGGGTAATGTGTGTGAGAAGCCCTGTTTCAAATGAAAAGGCTGCCGCGACATCCTCTATGAATCATTACTACATCATGAGACTTAGATTACCCACGATCCAACCACAATGATCGTTGACACTCCATTGACGCTCATTCCCAGGATGCGACAGGGAGCGTGTCAGTAATATTTAAACTTGAAAGGCACCCAATTCTTCGTTTATGAATTGCTGCAACCAATCGCCACTTGGGTGACACACAATGCACAGACAAAAATCATTGACGCTCCGTTGACGCTCATGTTCAGAATGGGGCAGTGACCATGTCATATTCTGTTTTGCCAAGAAAGGCTGCCATTACACCGGTTATGGATAGCAGTGACCAGGTCAGTTTTCAATTACTTGTACTTAGAAGACTAAAAATCGTTGACGCTCCGTTGATGCTCATTATCAGGATGCTGCAGGGAGCCTGCTACTGATATATTTGACTTGGAAGGCTGCCAATACCTCGTTTGTGAATAGCTGCAACCAATCGTCACTTAGGTTACCCAAGATGCACAGCCATAAATTGTTGACACTCCGTGGAAGCTCATTTCCAAAATGGGGCAGTGAATGTGTTGTTTACTCTTTTGCGAAAAGAGGCCGCCAGCATGATTGTTATGGCTAGCACCGATCACGTCACCATTGAATTACCATACTTACAAGACTGAATATCATTGACACTCTGTTGACGCTCATTTTAATGTACGGTCTGGTCAAGATCTGATGCCATTTCTAATTGCATTCCTAATTATTTGAACTTTGTGGATGCCTTTCAGCGTTATCAGGAATTGGCTCTCTGGCAAAGCCGAGCCCAGTACTATTCCAGCAGTGGTCGCTCTCATCCGGTTAAAATCTATATGTTAAGCTAAATATTGCATATTGCCCGCAGTAACTTTGTTTATTAACCAATATTCTCACCCGACTGGTCAACATTCTTCCATAATAATTCTCTAAATAAAATTCTCGGTCAACCTGCATAATAAACTTGGTGATAATACATTGACGCATTCTGTCCTACTTTTTCTTGATCCCCTGATTCCTCCTCGTTTCCATTATATTGACCGTCAGCAACGCCTTTTCAACCTTCTTCTGGGATCATAGTATAGGCCGAATCAATCCTGGAACATTCGGTGCAGCACCCACATTCCGCAGCTCTGGGGTTTCTGATTCCTCACTACCATTATCCAATTCCATGTCAGATTCGCTGCCTGCCTGCCAGTCGTCTTCGCTGTCGGTTGGATTATCCAAGTCCCCATTCCAGTTAAGCCAATTTTCGGTGTCTGAAATGCTTTCGGGTGAGCGATCTTCATCACTTTCAGCAGGATGGCGGTTCATTCGTTTGATTCGACGGACATTCAATATTTGAGTTCGTCCTCCAAGGAGGTCCTTCGCAGACAAAGCTGGTGGCACATGTGATTTTTCCGACAATCGAAATGCAGCCGCACCATCATGATGAAAGAGTGACCAGGATGCTTTGACGAGCTCTTCAGTATCTGAAATGCATCCTACGGCTGTCATCTGTTTAGTTTGAGCGCAAGATTCCTTATGTGTGGCTCGTAGGGTTTGGCTACCCTGCCACATTTCCAAAAAGTTGTGGACCTTGGCCATTCGGTGCAACTTCTTTTCCTCCGCCTCTCTCTTCATCCCCATGTCGTTATCAGTACTGGTTGGATCCAATATTGGATCGTCGCCAACCAGCAATCTGTTATTGGCTCGAGCAAACTGCCTTTCCACGACCTTTTCGCGAAGGGTCTCACCTGTGGTTTTCGACTGCCTCCACCCAATCACATCCCGCCCAAGGGAAAAACTGGCCTCGACTCCGACATCATGAGGTATGATAGAGATTATGTCATGCGCCACATTGGAGAGCTCAGCGTAGTTTGAGTGCATTGTTTCTTGGTGCCGCCACCAATCGGTGATATCCAGTAAACAAAATGTACTGCTAATCTCCATTGGGTCGGTGTGGAAATCATTGAGATTCGGATTAATTTGCCCCCAGTCCTGTGGTAATTCAGGAGGTGAATTCGAATAGAGTCTCGCGGCTGTCAATAAGTGTGCTGCACGATCGCTTTGTCCGGGTGTCGTTTCGGCCACATTGGTAGGCATTAAGTATTCATCATCCTCGCTGGACAGATCATATGGATCATGAGAAGATTGACCAGATCTAGAAGCCATTGCGGAGGAGCTGAAATTGTTGTTCCGTGTGTTTTCGAGCTAAGTGACCGGCAAACGTCTATGTTTCGCACAGTATTCGTTCTCCACATACTTCAGAAAGGCCTCCTGGTATTGGGTAGTATATGAAGTCTCGTCTTCAGCATTGATATCCATTCCCTTGTCCCACTTTCTAAACGATCGCAACTTCCGGAAAAGATCAAGGATGTGCGCCGAAATATGGAGCATACCAGTCGTTGGAGCAACTTCTGTATAGTATTTGGAAAGCTTTTGCCGGGCACACTTCACAGCAAAGAATAAGTATTCCTTCCATTGTGTCTTTTTCTTGGCCAAAGCTCGCATCATGCCGTCCATGTGATCACACATGTCATTATAGAAAGTTCTGACCTGATGAAGAGTAATGGTATGCCGTTTCAACATCCAAAGGGTCCAGTACTGGAATGGCTGTAAAACCTTCATGACATACTTGACAATAGTCCACTCATCCTGAGTCGTGAAGAGCGGCCGGTAGTCGCCATAATTTGGGTTTTCAAGCCACTCCCGGGTGAATTCACGCAATCAGTAGGCACGCTTGAGCAACTGCAGTGTCGAGTTCCAACGTGTCTTCACATCCATAATGGGTAGTACTGCGATCCGGACTTTGACTTTTTGACAGTCAATGAACTCATTTCGACGTCCAGGTGTCAGCGTAATCAATACAGCAAGCATTGTCTGCTATATGAAGGTCAGCTTCAGCACTTTCAAAATATGTTGAAATACGGACTTTCTCAAATATCTTTGCTAAACCTGGTCTCATGGCCAACACCTTGTTGATTCTAGCATTGCCCTCTTTTCGAAGTCTTTGACTCTTCCCAATGTCTGTGCTTTCATTCTCTCCAAATTGCTGATCGCGCTCATGGGCTTCCCAAGACTTAGTGCGGCCATTTACACCCAGACTGCTCATGAATGCACCTAAAGCAAGCTGAATAACATGCGCCATACATGGTATGTGGTTTCTCAATGCGGGCCACTCGATTCCAGAGGCCTCAAAGGAAGTTTGTAGTTCGCGAGTCATCGAGTAATTTGAGGAAGCGTTATTGGTGGTAATTCCATGTAAACGGCCGTCAGTCAGTTTAAAACGATCAAGAACTTCCTTCAAATGTCCAGCTAGCCGTGCGCCCGTAGGCTGACCTTTGACCTGTAATCCTGAATGAGCTTTCGAAATCGGAATAGAATGGGCTATCAACCTCATCGAATGCCAGTTGTACTTCTCGCAAGGCTGACTTTCGTTCCATATAATGAGCAATGACCGACGTTATTGCTAATTTGTTTGTCGATGTCCATCCATCCAAAGCTAAACTAACTTTGTTTCTTCATGGCAATTGCTTCTTAATTCCATCCACTGTCAGTGTGTATTCCCTCCAGCGAAGGTTAGTCAGGGTGCTGGCGGACGGTAACACCAACCGGCTCGGTAATGCATGGTATGATCGTCATAACTTCATGTTTGATATCGCATTCCATGGAATATGAGCCAAAACAAACCCTAACATGAGGTACCGATTCTAGGTGTCTTGGTGAAATTCGGCAGTTTGAAAGTCCTTTGATGCCAGTTTAGAGCGTTTTGTCTGTCAATTCAGTAAGTACACTTAAAATTTGAAAGGTAAATTTGATTTTCTTTTGCGAACTTACAATCGGAATACCTCGACTTCCTTTGCGCTTTAGTATGCCCAATGCTGTTTCAGCGACCGTTGAACTAGTCAATTCAGTTACCTCTGACAGTGTCAATTCGTTTAACTTTGCGATGTGTGCTTTTGCCAGCAAGTGTCTGCCCATTGAGCTGGTCCCATGTTCTGATGGATGCCGAAGAACGTGATGACAAACGATACATATGATGCTGGGGCTGCCAGTCTCCTCAATTCCACAATGTAAATAGAATCGCCACGAAGGCGCATGTCGAGAGTTATCCCAAGCAATAGGTAGCTTTGAGCCTACATTCATCGAAGCCCACCATGCATCGGAGATGATTCGTAAAGTAAGGTCGCTTAAATCACGAATACGGATGCGTTGATTTTTTGAAGATATTATAACCTCTAGCAACGAGGTATTTAAAGATTTTGTATCTGAGATTGCAGTAGGAAATTGAACTCTGGGTAATTCGATGTGGGTGACTGTTAGAAGATACCTGTTGGTCAGGTAGAATGCTGCTTCTTAAATATCGACTTTAGAGCTACAAGCAAGAAAAAAGTCAGACCTGTGAGACATCGCATGCATATTTCTGAAGTTGAATACAGGGGCATACAAAGACGAGACGGTTGCGATATCATCAGTAGCATCTTTGCCCATACAGGCAGCCAATAGTACGATTGTGGGTCAACGCCGCTGCATTGCTGTCTGATTATCCACCAGGCAAGTCCAAAAATTGTTGACGCTCCGTTGATGCTCATTTTTAGGAGGTAGTAGCAATATCATCAGTAGCATTTTTGGGTAGAAAGGCGGCCGAAATTGTGATTATGGGTATATGCCGTTGCTCAGCCCATGAATTGTCCATGATGCAAGACCAAAAATCCTTGACGCTCCGTTGACGCTCATTTTTAGGAGGTGGTAGCGAGATGCTTCTTAGCTCTTTTGCCCATAAAGGCGGCCAACATTATGATTATGGGTATATGCCGTTGCTCAGCCCATGAATTGTCCATGATGCAAGACCAAACATTGTTGAACCTCCGTTGACACTCATCTTTAGGAGGTGGTATCGATATAGTCGTTGGCTCTTTTGCCCATAATGGTGGCCAATACAGCCATTATGGCTTAATGCTGTCGAGCAGCCCAGTTACTATCCAAGATGCAAGACCAGAAATCGGTGACGCTCCGTTGACCCTCATTTCTCCGATGGGGCAACGAGCATGTCGCTTCCCTTTTTACATTGAAAGCCGGCCAATAACTTCTGTTTGGATTGATGTGACTATGCAACCCTTTGATTGCCGAAAAGATCAAACAAAAATCGTTGACACTCCGTTGACGCTCACCTTGGAGGCGCAATCATTTTGGTTGAATGTCATACCGTCATTATTGACAGCCAATATTCTGTTTCTAGGTAGAATCGTTTGTATCCGACAGCATCGAGGCCTCTCAGTTTCTGAGCCACCACTATTCATGTCATCAGCTCGATGAATGACGTAGTTCCGTCATGTTTTAGCGCTTTGAGCCGGTATGTTACGGCATACAGAGCCATCAACTAATTTTAGACATATAGAGCCCGACTTCCTGAGCTTTCTTTTTCCAGCTTGTTTTCCTCGATTTCCATGACGTCCCATAAGCAATTTTCAAAATTTTGACCATGAGCAGCAGGTCTAAGCGGACAGTTATGCAGTTGGGTATATGAACTAATGCTGCATGACGGCTGCCATCGATCCGGGTTCAGACTGCGCACTGACCGCTCGTTGTATGACTCGTATGACATCACTGGACAAAATGTTGTTAGTAAATTTCGTCTCTATTTTAGGTGATGCTTTCAAATGTACCCGTAATAGGCAAGTTGATATCAAGGTTGCTGGCCGTCTGTCAACCAGATTCGGAGTCTAGAACATTCACACGGCCCGTACAACCCTTGCACATGCTCTGATGAAATATCATGTCTCACAATGTGGTCACTGAAATTGGGAAAAGCTGACACGTCGCAAAGTAGGTACACAAATTGCTTTTCCGCGAGATAGGTGTGCAAAACTAACTATCTGGCTATCTATACCTCTGGCGATGCAGGAGCCGTCACCAGATCTTCGTCCATATCCGCTTTCTATATGGTAATTAATTAGGGATGCTTGATGCAGGGGTCAAAGCTTACGGGTTCAACTGGCTTTGCATCCTGGATCGGCGTCGAATCGGTTGATGCGTCGGGCAAAAGAACCGGTATGAATTTGTTTGAGTGTGGTTTCTCCGAACCCAACCCCATTTGACTACTTCCTGGTCGAGAAGTCACTGCCGGCATTTCCAATTGTCCTTAGATGATATGAAGAGTCTGCATATGCTCTCCAGCTGTTGTCGGGGATGCTGAGACTGCAGTCATGTCTATTTGAGGCGTGACAACTGCCGGAACCTTCAATTTGGCGGTCCCGTACTTCACATCTCTCTTACATAAGTAGTCGGCTGCATCCCCCTTTCCTGGTTGGGTCAATTCGTCAAGCCTCATCTGCATCTGCCGAAAACTCTCCATGCGGTGCTGTACCGTTTTGGAGATTGTTCCCATCACCCAGCCAGGTTCATCATCATCACTGAGCTAGCCGAGCTCTGTATCTACTTCATCATCTTCCTCGTCTGCCCCATCCTGCTCGTCATCAGAACTTGCAAGATCGCTCAGACTGTCTCCGATAGCATTCAACATCTCTTCAAACGTTGTTTCGGGCTTTCCGGTTGCAGTAGTCATGTCTTTCAGCTCTTGCATCATCGCTGTCTCTGCATCTTGAACTCGCTGCCTTGCCACAGCGGTCTCTCTCCCCACAAAATCCTCGATCCATTTCTCTTTCTCTTCGTTGCTTAGGAAGTGCATTTCCTGTTGTTTCTCAGCCGCAAGCTTCTTTTTAGATCGTAAGCTGCGCAATGCTCCCAATGCTCGGACCTGTTCAGCCTCCAAGCCGCTCATGGCTTCATTCGCTTGATGACGTCGACGTGTGGCCGTCTCTGTTGATTTGCCGTATTTGCCCGCCAGAAGTGGTGAAAAGTTCTTTTTCGGAGCATTGACCATTTTATCGTGTGTTGACCTTCTTGTTGGGCGAGATGTTGGATGTTGCAAGATATGGACCACATGGAAGCAAGCTGAGTCTTTCATGTCAAGGTTCGTACGTTTGATCAACTCGAACAAACCAATATTTGCATTTTGACCGTCATTTCAGCTGGAATAGTGACACTAATTGTACGTTATGACATCATAGTTAGGGTATGTTTCATGTAAGATCCCAGCTATGTGTTGAGACAAATATCACCAGACGACCTTTCCGTCAAAGTATTTCCATTTTATATATATCGAACACGAGATATCAGCTGTCGTTCACTTCAATGTAGCCCTGCAAACAAACAAACAAACATCATCAGACTGAGTTACTGCAAATCGCGGGACCATTGGAATCACCTCCAACTATGATGTATCTTGAATTGAATGTGCAAGTTGACAGTCATTCATTCCTTTGTGACCTGTTGCTGACTATATATTCCTCAGGACTTTCCACTTTTCGTTATCATCTTCCTCACCTGTTCCACAACGGCTAGTCATGGCTCCACAAACACCTCACCCGGGTGTGATTCAATCCGAATCGAGCCGAACAACGGGCGCTTCTTCTAATGCGCCTTCGGCCGAGACACAGCTGCAATGCAGACACCAGTTAGTTCACCGCGATGCTGCAATTGCAGCCACCGAGAATATGGCCCAGGACGCACATTTAAAAAAAGTAGGTAAAACTGGTCGCAGCAATAATTGGCAGCAGCATGCATTCGGATGTGAGTAGCTCCATATCGCTATAGAAGGCGGTCAACTTACCGTATAATGTACAGCTGGTGCACGTAGAGAGCTGCGTGACCAACTTATCGTTGCCCGTAATGGCAAACCACCATGGTCGACAAAGTCATTTGTGCGCACAGTCCGCGAAATGGAACATCATGATGTCATCAGAGCTGGGGTTTTCGCAGATGAATTTCGTGATAAACGTCCCTGGGAGTGGACAATGCAGGCTTTAAAGACTCTAGAGAAGGCTACGGAGTCATATATGGTCGAGGTAATAGCTGCAGCTTCCTTTTAGAAGCAGCAACTAATTTCTTGTAGGTTTTCAACATGTCTGCTACTATGGCAAGGCAAGGAGGTCGGGTACAGCTGGAACAGTCCGACATGCACCTTGCCTTGAATATGGCGAAAATGGCCAAAGGAGGGTTTTCGCGGGCCGCAGTAAAGGAAACGCAACAACTAATCAAAAAACCTCGAGCCGAAGTCCGAGAAGAGAAGATGCGAGGAGTTGAGTTTCCTGGGCATCAGAAGGTGAAGGCTATGATGGAAAGACACCCGGCAATGGTTTATAAAAATCATACGGCCGGCTGCCTTCCATGCCAAAATGGTACTGCAAAGAATCCGCAGACACGCTGGAGGCGCAAAGGAACCGCCGCACCTCCACCAGAACTGGCGGCACCTCTCCCCGGAAGGCAATTTTCGCCCGGAAGGCCACCTGCGCCACCAGGGGACACTGAGGGAAACGAAAGTTACGAAATCGAAGGTATGCCATCCAGGTGTGTATATATGCATTCTCCACTTCCAATCACTCAATTTTTCAATCATAATGCATTTGCCAAGGTTAGCAAGCGCGATAAAGATTTTATTCCAGATTTGCTGAGTACGCAATCTGCTGCATTGAAATACCGCTAATATTGATTTTGAAGATGACAACAGCCTTTTGGGCGAATCTGAGGGTTAGGACGAGAATTGATTGAAAGGAACGGGAGTTTTGAGTATTATCATTATCTACCATTAGCGGACACTTTAAAGTATATTTCAAAGGATATACTTATATGCACAATTAAAGAACAATGTAGTGATGAATGGAAACATACATGAAAAGGATAGAACGACTGTTAAAACACTGTAAATGATATTCCATGCCAAAGTGAATGGTTGCATAATGTGGATACGCCTGTGGCGAAATGAGCGTCAACGGAGCGTCAACGATTTTTCGTCATGTCAGTCATGTGATTAGAATGTGAATTTATCGTTTTTATCTATAATCATTGCATTGGCTGCCTTTTTAGGCAAAATAGAATGCTTCACTCTGCTTGCCCCATGTTAAAAATCAGTGTCAACCAAGCGACAATGTTTTTGGTCTTGAATCTTGGGTAATCTTGGTCGTAAATGATCGTATACATCTATAAACAATGTTTTGGCAGCCTTTGTATGCAGATACGCAAGAGGTCGTCGCGCCGCAGCCTCCCAGACAATCACAACTAAATTTGTTTTCAATGCTGCAACTCGGTGATCCTGAACGTTTTAGCCTGTAAAACCGGTCAAAACTCCATATATAGACACTAGCGGCCATCTCGCGCTTTGATTAACCATCCTGCAAGGCCAAGAATTGTTGACGCTCCGTTGACGCTCATTTTCAAGATCAGGCAAGGAGCGTGTTGCTTTCTTTTTTGCCTGTAAAGGCGGCCAATACATCGCTTATGCCTAACAAGGGACCAGTCACTTTTCAATTACCTGACTTACGAGACTAAAAATCGTTGACGCTCCGTTGACGCTCATTTTCAAGATTGGGCAGGGAGCGTGTTACTTTCTTTTTAGCCTGTAAAGGCGGCCAATCCATCGCTTATGCATAACAAAGGACCAGTTACTTTTCAATTACCTGACTTACAAGACTGAAAATGGTTGACGCTCTGTTGATGCTCATTTTCAGAATGGGGCACGGAGCGTGTATCACTTGTTTTCCCTTATACAGGCGGCCGATTTATGGGAAAAGAATAACGGTGTGCAAAAGTTGATATTTTGCAATTAACAGTAGGGTAACTAAATGCGAAGATAAATAGAAAAACCCGAAACACAGAACCGGAGATTGGAACCGACGGGTCAAGCCAAACCAGGCAAAACCCGCGGTTTGACAGGTACGGGTCCGGGTTTGGCCTGACAAGACGCTGCGGGTCAGGATTTTGAACGGTTCTGGACCCGAACCCAACCGTGTATCCGGTCCAAACCCGGACCGCTGGCGGGGTACCCTGACCTGTTGCTAACACAAGCCTGTGGTCCCTCTATCCACATGATCCTGGATCCATTTCTCTTTTCCTTCGGTGTGTGAAATGTGTGTTTCCCATTGTGTCCCTGCCGCAAGCTTCTTTTTGATCATAAGATGCTCAATGCTCCCAACGCTCGGACCCTTTCTGCCTCCAAGCCACTGTTGCCTGTATTTGCTTGATGACATCGTCGTGTGGATTTCTTCGTCGATTTGCTGTATTTGGCCGCTAGAAGTGGCGAAAGGATCTTTTTCCGAGCATTGACCATCGTATCATGTGTTCACCTTGTTGTTGGGCAAGATGTTGGATGTTGCAAGATATGGACCACATAGAGGCAAGCTGCATCTTCTATGTCAAGGTTGGTAAGGTTCATCAATTAGAACAAAGCAAAATCAGTGTTTTGACAGTGACATCATTGGGAATAGTCATGCTAACCATACATTAAGACTTCATGTTAAGCGGGTGATTCATGCGAGATCCCGGCGTTTTTTTCAGACGAACATCACCAGACGTCTTTTCCTTCGAAGAATGTCCTTGGTATATCTATCAAAAATGAGATATCAGCCGTCGTTCATCATGATATATCCCTGCAAACAAACCAACACCATCACACCGATTTCCTGCAAATCACAGCACCCTGAGTATACCGTGCAGCTATACGTGGTGAGGCTAAACGCAGCCGGATTCGGCTTGAATTGAAGGTGCAAGTTGGCTGTCACTCGTTCCATTTTGACTTGGAGCTAAGTATATCATCTGCAGGACCTCCCACTCCTTTTCGTGATCATCTTCCTTACCATTCCACAGAAGCAAGTCATGGCTCCAGAAATACTTGAACCAGGTGTGATCAAAGCCGAATCGAGCCGAACAACAGGAGCTTCAAACAATGCGCCACCTGGTGAGACACAGCAGCAACGCATACACCAGTTAGTTGACCGCGACGCTGCAATTGTAGCCACCGACGATATCACCCAGGACGCACATTTAGAAATAGTACATACAACCGGAAGCAGCAAGATTAAGAAGCAGCATGCGATTGCATGTGAGTCAATCCATATCGATCTGGATGACAGTCAACTACCAGTATAACGCACAGCTGGGGTACGTAGAGACCTACATGACCAATTCATCGCTGCCAATAATGGGAAACTTCCATGGTCAAACAAGGCATCTGTCGGCACAGTCCGCAAGATTGAACGTCACGATGCTGTTAGTTCTGGGATTGTCCTGGCCCGATTTGGGGATAAACGTCCCCTGGAATGGACGAAACAGGCTTCAAAGACCTTACAGGAGGCTACGGAGTCGCATATGGTTGAGGTAACAGCCAATTCCCACTCTAGAAGCAGCAACTAATTTCTTGTAGGTTTTCACCATGCCAGCTACTATGGCAAGACAAGGAGGTCGGGTACAGCTTGGACTGTCGAACATGTGTTTTGCCTTGAATATGGCCAAAATGGCTAAAGCAGGGTTTTTGCACGCCGCAATTGCGGAAACGCAACAATGAATCTAGAAACCACCAGCCTAAGATCGAGAGGAGAAGAAGTGGGGTGTTGTGTGACCCGGCCATAACAAGGTGAACGCTGCGATAGACAGACACCTGGCCATGGTTGGGGAAAATCAAATGGATGGCTGTCTTCCTTGCCAAAATGGCACGCAAAGAATCTGCAGACTCGCTGGAGGCGCAAAGACACGGGTGCACATCCACCATGACCAGCACCACCGTGGCACAGAACGCCACCTGTGCCACCTGATCACAGTGAGAGAACTCAAAGCTCCAAAACAGAAGGTGTGCAACCCGGCTATGTGTATATACATACTCCGCTTCCCAGCACTTGATTGTTCTATCTTGATCATTATACCAAGGATCCCATGCGCCATAACGATAATATTCCAGATTTGCTGACTGATGAAAGTCCATCCACAGGTTAGTACACTATCAGCTGCGTGGTAATGCAGCTGACAGCCATTTTGTAGATAACAGCAGCCTTTTGAGTGAACATGACAGCGAATGCGAGAGTTGACTGAAGGGAACATGATTTTCGAGTATTATCATCAACTACAATGAGCGGACACTTTACAGTATATTTTAAAGGGTATATCGATATGCATCATTACAGAACAATGTACTTAGAAACGAGAATGTACACGAACAGCACAGAATGGCTGCCGCAAGACGATGAGTGGCTATATATGCCAAAATTGATGATTCCATATTGCGGTTACGCCCATGTCAAAATGAGCATCCACTGAGCGTCAATGACTTCAGGTCCCTTAAGTTGGATAATAAAAATCTGATTTGGTATCAAATACACATAATGGATGTGTTGCCACCCTTTATAAGCAAAAGAGAAAGCAACACGCTCCCTGCCCCATCTTGAAAATGAGCGTCAACAGAGCGTCAACAACTTTAGGTCTCGTTAGTCTGGTAAGTATGAATTAATTCGTAGTGGTTATAAATAACAACAGCATTGACAACCTTTAGATGCAGGAGGGAGAGCGAGACGCTCCCTGCCCCATCTTGCAAATGAGCATCAACGGAGCGTCAATGATTTTGGGTCTTTTTAGTCTGGCAATTAAGAAGTAATTTTGTAGTGGTTATCCATAACAACAGTATTGACAACATTTATACCCAAAAATAAAAAAAAGGGAGATTCTCTGGGTCCCATCATGAAAATGAGCGTCAACGGAGCGTCAAGAATTCATGGTCCAGTAAATCGGGTGATAAACACGCAATTCGGTAGTGATTATACATAATGGAAGTGTCGCCATCCTTCACAGGCAAAAAAATAGCAACACACTCCGTGCCCTATTTTGAACATGAGCGTCAACAGAGCGTCAACACTTTTAGGTCTTGTTAGTCTGGTAAGATTTTTCCAATCACCTCGTCGGACTCGTGATTGGAAAAGCGCCAGACACCGAAGTGGGGCTGCTGCAACCAAACACCAAGTATGCGGCCTGAGGTGACGCAATAGCTGAATTTGATCTCACGTAGTTTATCACAACTCGTATCTTTAACAAGAATAATAATGTATTGACTAATAGAGAACAATTCAGCTTAAGGCGTGAATAGTGATGGGATGGCCAGCCACCTTTTAAGGTGAGCTCCGTTGTCCCTAATGACTCACGTATTCTAACTGGTTGGCTTCCTTCGCCTTTCCTGTCCTTCTGCCTTATCTATATGCCTCATGCCCGTGCGCGCATAACACCCCTGGCTCGTAATACGAGGTCGCCGTGCTTATGCCGCGTCATCCTTATCTCTGACCCCGATGGTTATCCCCGATCATCGCCGACGGTATTTCTATTGCCTATTCCGGGAGTACTTCCTGGGCGTTACCCGTCTTCTCGGATGGGTATATAGCCTGGTTATTTCCTCCTCCGGATCCCACAATATCTTTCCAGGCCTCATCACTGAAGTGCTTCCGCTCCAGCAATATACATTTATATCTTCCATCGGTTTGATCGTCAGTGAGCCGTGTGAACTCGTCCGCCATCATTTCCTTCCCTGGTCGGTATTGTATCTTTATCTCTAGTTCCTTGATCACGTGATCCATACGCCTCCATATCTTGGGCGTCACTAGTCCCTCATTGGTGTATGCTAACAGCGCCTTGTGGTCCACGTGGAACATCACCGTCCTTCCATGGAGTGTCCAGTATCGGCGGTCTTCAACCGCATTGGTCATCGCCAGGAATTCTCGTTCGGATGCCGATGCGCGTCGTTCTGCCTCGTTGAAAAGACCTCCTCTGAACTCCAGAATTTTCTCTTATGAAGTAATTATGTAGTGGTTATACATAACAACAGTATTAACAACCTTTAGATGCAAAAAAGGAAGTAAAACGCTCCCTGCCCCATGTTGAAAATGCTTGTCAACTCAGCATCAACAATTTTTGGTCATGTAAGTCGGGTAATAAAAACGCGATTTGGCAGGGAGTTCACATAATGGAAGTGTTGTCACCCTTTATAGGCAAAAAAAAAGCAACTCGCTCCCTGCCCAATCTTGAAAATGACCATCAACAGAGCGTCAACAATTTTAGGTCTTATTAGTCTGGTAATTAAGAAGTAATTTTGTAGTAGTTATACATAACAGTATTGAAAACCTTTATACTCAGAAAAGAAAGCGAGACACTCCGTGTCCGATCTTGAAAATGAGTGTCAACATAGCGTCAACAATATTTTATCCTGAAAGCCTGGTAAGAAAAACGCGATTTGGTAGTGATCACACGTGATGGATGCTTTGCCATCCTTTATCGGCAAAAATGAAAGCGACACACTCCCTGTCTCATTATGAAAATGTGATTCAATGGAGTGTCGACGATCTGGGGCCTTCGATCATTATTTATCGACGCACGCGGTGGCTGATAAAGTTCATATAGTCAGTTTTGGCCGTTTTTGTAGTCTAAAACACTTGTGATCACTTAGTTGCACACTTGTAAATGAAATAAGTTGTTACTGCTCAGGAGGCTACCGCAGGAATATGATTTGCATATTTGCTCACAAAGGCTGCTAATCGCTTGTTTATAGATATGTCCGATCAAGCACCACTCAGATTACCCAAGATGCAAGACCATCATGTGTTGACATTCCATTGCAGCTCATTTTCAGGATGGGGCAGGGAGCGTCTCTCTACTTGTTTGCTATATAAAGGTTGTAAATACATCAGACAATGACAATGCAGTACCATAGTCTATGTTTTGAAATTAACAGTAGGATATGTGAATGCAACCATAAATAGAAAAACCCGAAACACAGAACCGGAGATTGGACCTGACAGTTATAGCCAGACCTGGCGAAACCCCCGAGTTCACAGGTACGGGGCCAGTATTAGGCTGCCAAGAAGCAGTGGCTCTGGATTTCTGATGGTTCGGGAACCGAACCAAACCGTTTTTCCTGTCCAAACCCGGACTGCTGGCTGGTAACCCGGACCTGTTGCTAACACTACTTGGAGGCGGTCCATTGACGGTGCGCCATGTGCTGAAACTCTATCCATCAGTTGTTTCACTCGCATCCATGGGAATGTGACAAGTTGACTGTACCTTAGAGCTCTCATGGAGAGCTGGCTGATGGCGGTCAATTCTGTAGGGAGGCACGCCAGAAGCTGCCGCTACATTCCGGGGTCAAGACGTAATCATGAGACTCCTGGGACGACAAACAATCTTGGGTGGATGCTGTACATGGAGTTCGCTGTACTCGGTGTATGCTGTACTCAGTGTATGCTGTACTCGGTGCATGCTGTACTTGGTGTGTACCATACTTGATGTATGCTGTACTCGGTGTCAACTCATGATCATGGCATGGAGAGATACTGAGGGATGACTTAACTTTGTGTGCTGGGATGATGGTAAGGTTGTGGACGAGAAAGAGAGAGAGGAGAATGAAGATGAGAATGATGTGGAGGCTACGAGTGGATATGAGAAAGCGGGGGTCCGACCTGCCTGGATGGGTCGGGAAGACCTCGTATCAGTGTAATCACACGCCGGATCTGGACAGGTACCTGCCGTATCAGGGATGGTAACTTGACTCTCACACGAAATTCTCTCAAGTCCCAGTTTCTCATGATGATTTCCCCCATCTCCTCTCATCTCTCACTTTCTGGTCCTCAACTCTACTATCACCTAAGATCATGAAGTTAAGTCCATCCCTCTCTATCTCTTCATGCCATGATGGAGAGTTATCACCGAGTACAGCATACACCAAGTACAACATACACCGAATTCTGCATACACCCCATACTGCATCATCCCATGATCGACTTTCTCCCGCTCCCAGCCAGTCTTCTCAGCTCTCAGCAGACCTTGTTGTACTCAATTCTCTACATTCCAACAATTATGAGTTGACCAATGAATGAGTCTCAGCTTCCGCCGCACATGCCACCTGATCTACCACCTCCATATTCACTGCCTCCAGATTGGCTGCCTGCAGATTGACTGCCTCCAGATTGACCGCCTTCAGATCAATTGCCTCCAGATCAACCACCTCCAAGTACTCCTCCAATCTTGATTGATCATGGCCTCCAAATGTATCTCTCAACACTCTCAATTATGGTTTCCAAGTGCATCTCTGAGTCCACGTGATCTCGGCCTTCAAGTGCACCTCCAGACTCGCTCAATCACGGCATCCAGGTGCATCTCTGAGTTCACTCGATCTCTCGGTCTGCAAGCGCATCTCCAAACTCACTTGATTGTGGCTGTCAAAAGGATCTCTGAGTTCACTCGATCTCAGTCTCAAAGTGCATCTTCAAACATGTTCGATCATAGCCTCCACTTACATCTTCATGGAGCGATGGCGGCTGTACGGAGATACAGGCGTAACGGAGGTGGACAGAGTGACTGGGAGTATATATTCGGCAGACTCCGGAGTAGATTTACATCATCTCATTTCTATCTCATCTTATCATACAATGAAAATACACACTCTATCGTTCCCAACATTTGGTCTCACTCACTCTGTCCGAGATTGAATGGTTCCACGCAATTGCATGGATCCTCAATGCCGGGTAGTATTATATCTTCCCACCTGAGTTCTACGCTCCTTGAACCAGTACTGCTCTTCCTCATGAATCCTGTTTGGATGTCGGGAGAGGTACGGCGGAATGTTGAAGGTGGGCTCCCTGCCTTCTAGCTCCAAGTAGTGCATCTTTAAGATCTCTGAATGAGCATGTCCAGGTGCTCCTCCGATTATGCTCGAGTACCATCTGTTGTCAGATTGACAGTATGTTTAGATATACAGATACTTCAATACTGAGTGCCATATTATGATGTAGCGAATCTTGTGACTGTAACAAAGATGAATCTGACAAGACGAAATGCTATGTGGTTATGTAGGAACCACTACTGTGATTATACGGCTCCAAGTCTCTCGCGGAGCTGCACAGTGGTCTCTGCTGCTCTTGAAGTATCCTGCTGAGCTGCGCAGCAGTCTTGGCTGCTCTCGATGTATCCAGCAGAGCTGCGCAGTGGTCTCAGCCCCTCTTGAAGTCTCCTGCGGATCTGCGCAGAGGTCTCAGGCGCTCCATAATTTGACTATTCTATAAGTCAAATCTTGTAGCATCCTGAATGCACCTCCATAACTCCGGGTGCTTTCAGGAACACCTGAGAATGCTCCTGCAGAGTCTGAGAGCTCTTTGCTTACCTCCAGGGGGGTCTGGGAGCATCTGGAAGTAGTTAGAAGCACTGGTGAGGTCGCCAGGAGTGTCTGGGAGGATTGCGCATTGCTTTCGGACCTATTTACATTTTGCTGACGCCCTCTGCTTCTGACGTCAGTAGCAATGACATCGTTGTTAGCACCTCTGCTAGAATCCGACCGCTCATCTACCACCAGGCCGCTCCCTCTCCTGATTGCTGTCGAAACTCTTGGTCTTTTTCTTATTTCTCATGGCGAATGGCTGATCCCGATATCTCCTTTTTGAATTGGTGGCTCTTGCAAGCACACTACGTGCGCCCTACGTTCGATTGCAGTCTGCGATGCTGCAATTGTCCACTCGTATCACCTTGCGCAGTTGTGCTGGATCACTCTAATCATTGGTAGTGAGGGCTCCACCTTCAGTTTCAGTCGCGGTGAGACTCGCAACCTGGGTCTAGGTCTCGGTCATCATGACGTCTCTTGCCCCCCACGTTGCCTACTCTTCCTCCACTTCGCCCATCTCCTCTTCTTCGCTTCCCCCATCTGCTGCCACTCTTCTCCTGGGTCTAGAACCTAGCACCACTCTGTTCGTCCCCGGTGCCCTGTGCATAGCTGTGCTCGGGAGAGCGTGCCCTGCCGTTCCCGTCTGTCTGCTCTGCTACGCCGCTTTGGTGGCTTCGCACTTCTTCGCGCACCTGCTGCTGAATGCAATATGATTTCTTTTGCAGATGGGGCACTTCTCCCGTGTGTGGCCGCAGAGTGACCCCGGCTTTGCCCTCCACACCACTACATTGCATTTGTGGTCGCTCGTTCGGTGAATACCTGAGCAGTAGCCACACTTGGGCTTATTGCTTCACATGTTTTCTATGTGGCCCCATCGACAGCAGAGCTCACACCTACTGTCGGGGCCCGCGTTCGTGAACGCCTCGACTCGGTACCACACTCCCGCTGCCTTGCAACCTTTTTTTCCTAAGCTCTGTGCCACCTTGCTTCCCTATATGACCACAACTACTGATGATGCTGTGGTTTCTCTGTTCTGCCACCTCACCCAGATAGTGCAGGGCTATGCCAGCCATCGTACCTGGGTGGGGATTGCTATGCCCTCGTTGTCCACTTCAACTTCCTGTCACATCTTGGGCAGGCCTTGTGTGCCTTTTCCTATGTACCGCACGAGAGGTACTGCATGGATCTTTATCCTGTCCCAGGTGTCGTTCTCTTTGACATCCACTACTCCTCTGTCGACAGTTTTCGCTGCTCTGATGATGATGTGGCGGTACTGCAGAGCCATCTCCGCGGTAGGATTCTGGTGCATGCCTGCCGTGATTGCGCCCTTTGCATTCCTGTTTGTGTTCATGATCGTAATGTGGGCCGGGGCCTGCTGATGGAACAGCGCTCTGTTGATCGGTGATGCAATTTCTCGATCTGTCTTATTGGGGAGTGGCACAATCCCGACCCTCCTCAGGATTGAGCGTCTGTCTGCCATGCTCGAGCCTGTTGTTGGGGCTGGGGCTGGGCTGCCCAATTTCTCCTGGGTTCGTAGTGGGACCGTCTCACATCATCTGGTCAGTGTCGGTGCCGATGTCGTCGCCTCTGTCAGCATCCACCACGTTCTCAGCGTTGGTGTCAGTGTTGGTCCCTGTGCTGGTGCTAGGTTCGGCTTTGGGTTTGGGTTTGGTTTCGGCGTTGGCACTAATGTGAGCTGCGTTCTAGGCTGGGGCTGTTGGCGCTCCTCCGGTTACTTTGGTTCACCTGTCTGCGTCAGGTCTGCATGTATCAAGGCCTCCATGCCGACGCCCTCGGTGCCTGCTTTCGTTTCCTCTCTCTGGCCCCGGTCTGTAGCAACCGCCACTCTCGCAACCATGTCTGAGATGCCCTTGCCTCACAGTACGTCATCCTGGTGATACCAATCCCGCTTTCCTTCTTTTTCCTCCAATTATGTTTTCATCCGTCCCCACTGCGCCTCCTGCAGTGCAGTCTGCGTCTCGAGCATGTTTGCCATCTTTGCAATGATTCGGTGTAGCGGTGCTACTTTGTGGGCTTGCTGAATGGCCGCTCTCTCCATGCGGCTCCTCCAGTCCCCGAGGGCCCAGGCGGTCACCGGGACCTCACTCTTTCTCTGCTTTCCATTCGCGTTTCTCTCCATCGGCTCAAGTATGTCTCCCTCCGCAGTCTCCGCGGCGATGGATGTCACCACGGTCCCCTCCTCCATCGCCATATCCATAGGGACATCGCTCCTCCCGTCTGCTGCACCTCCCGTGGCCAGGCCTCCCCTCTCGCTGACTCTGACTTCCGTCATCACTTCTGTGAGGCACACCTCGTCCAGGGTAGTCCTCGTCATCGCTTGCTTGTTGGCCGACGTGTCGGGTCGAATGCATTCTTTGCCAAGGCTCCAAGCGAATCCACTCAACTGCATGGATTCCTGTGCGCGCCATCCTCGGGCGGACCAGAGGGTGCTGGGAAGCTCGCTCCATGGTCAATTCGACGACCAAAATCAATTGCCGCAGTCCTTTTCCCAATTGCTATCATTGTGGTCGACTAAATGTGCTGTTTCTGTTTCGCCAAGACCTTTGTCGCATCTGGTTCAGGTTTTAGCCACTGGGAGTGTGTGAGAGTTGTTGGACCAGAATCCCAGAATGGTCAAATCTTGGAGTTGACAGAACTACTGAAGTGGCCTTGAGTTGCACCTGGAAGCACTGGCAACAAATCTCAGTGTTGGCTGGACTGATGCAGAGGCCCCAGGTATACCAGGGAGCAGCAGGAACAATTGAGTGAATATACGGAAGATCTGGTGACAATTTTGGTCACACTTAGATGTGAAGGCCACATGATTCAGAGTATATTAAAATACTGTAAAGTATGCTGGGAACAACAACATACATCAGCACAATGTAATTACGTCACTGGGAGCCTCTGGTAGTGTTTGAGAGTTGTTCAACCAGAATCCCAGGGTGGTCAGATTTCAGAGTTGAGTGGACCAACACAGTGGCCCTCCAGTGAACCTGGAAGAGCAGGCAACAACTCTGGGAGGACCAGGAGGTTTGGTGACAACCAGGGTAGCACCTGGGAGTTCTGACGACAAGCCTCAAGGTGCCAGCAGAAGGGTCTGGAGTAGTGTTAGCAATGTGTCGGGGTGACCTGCCAGCGGTCGGGGTTACGACCGGTGGTTCGGTTCAGTTCGGATCCAGCCCCGGCCAAAGACCCGACCTGCTTCGTCTTGGCAGGGTTGTTGCGCGGGCCGCACTTAAACCCGAGATTTTTTGACCGGGTCGTACCCGCACCGTGGTTCCATTTTACAGCGCCAACAACTTTCGCTCCAATGAAGTAGCTGAGATCTCAATGTATCATGACACGATGAATATGAAAATTGTGCAGTTTTACACGCTGTTCAACCTCCCGATTTCAGATTTGCGACCGGACCAATATTTGTTGAATCGCTGTGACATACCACCGGATTGTCAGTGAAACCCACTGTGTTCAATTGCGACTCAACAAATAGTAGTCCGATCGCAAGTCTGACAGTGGTAGGTGACAGAGCGGCTAAAACTTCAAACTTACGTACTGATCATATTATGGTATGATCAGAACTCAAATACTTAATTGGAGCCAACATTGTGAACTTGGAATGCCGGGTTTTTGGTGGAAAAAGCGGCCCATTTCCAACAGTCTGGGTGTTTCGTTTGGTAGGACCCGTTGCCACTGTCTAGTTTCGGGCCTAACCAGACTAGGCACCAGCCTGGCAATTTGGACCCATTGCTGACACTAGCTAGGAGTACCTTGAATCCAGTGTTAGCAACGGTTCTGGACGGTCACTTTGGGTCCGGGTCGGCATCCAAACCCAACCTTCGCTACATTGGCGGGCCAGGTTGTCAATACACCCAATCCTGCCACTTGGGTACGATTCGATGCAAATCCATCTACCTGTCTAAATTGCACAGGTTGTGAGTGGGTTGCCTAGCGGGTACATGGATCGATTCATATAAGGCTCATGTTGTTGCAGTGTGATTATAGTATCCTATCAAAATCACGTATTCAACAGCCAATGATGTGTGTTTACGTGGTTTGCAGTTTGCGATATCGATCAATTTGGAATCCAAGTGTTTCCTTTGATATATCCTATTTTGCCTATCAAGGCGGTCAAGAGTTCTGTTATGTAATCAAATATCCGCGCAAGGCCTTGATTACCAAATATGCAACACCAACAATTGTTGACGCTCTGTTGAGACTCATTTTCAGAATGAGGCAGGGAGCCTGTCACAGTTGTTTTTGCCCCTGAAGGCTGCCAACATCTCATCAATGGATTTCTGCAACCAATCGGAACTTAGATCACCCAATATGCAAAGCACAAATTTGTTGACGCTACGTTGACACTCTGTCTCAGAATGGGGCAGTGACCGTGGTGCTGTCTTTATTGCCTATAAAAGCTGCCTATATGTCAGTTATGCATTACAGCAACCAAATCACTATGCAATTACCGTACATACCAGACCAAAAATCGTTGACCCTGTGTTACTGCTCATTTTCAGAATTTGGCAGCGACTGTGTCCGATTCTCTTTTGCCTATAAAGGCTGCCAATACTTCGATTATGGGTCAATGTTGTTGCACAGCCCTTGGATTATGCAAGATACAAGACCAAATATCATTGCCGCTCCGTTGATGCTCATTTTAGATGGTAGCGGCAGCATCACTAACACTATTGCCAATATAGGCTGCTAATACTTCGATTATGGGTCAATGTTGTTGCACAGCCCTTGGATCATGCAAGATACATGACCATAAATTGTTGACACTCCATTGACGCTCATTTTAGGTGGTAGCGACATTGTCACCAACATTATTGCAAATAAAGGCTGCCAATACTTCGATTATGGGTCAATGTAGTTGAACAGCCCTTGGATTATTCATGATGCAACACCATCAATCGTTGATACGCTGTTGACGCTCATTTTCATAACTTGGCAGTGACTTTGTTGCTTTCTCGTTTACCTATAAAGGCTGAGACCACTTCGATCATGGGTTATTGTTGTTGCACAGCCCTCGGAATATGCATTATGCAAGACCATAAATCGTTGACACTCCATTGACACTGATATTCAGAATGTGGCAGTGACTGTGTCGCTTTCTCTTTTGGGAGTAAAGGCTGCCAATGTTTTGGTTATGCATAACAGTGAGCAAATCAGTACCCAATTACGTTACTTACAAGACCAGCAATCGTTGACCCTATGTTGACGCTCATGTTATGCGGTAGCAGCATCGTCACCAACAATATTGCCAATAAAGGCAGCAAATACTTCAATTATGGGTTACTCCCGTTGCATAGCCCTGGGGCTATACAAGATACAAAACCAAAAATCTTTGACACTCCCTTAGTGCTCATTTTAGGTGGTAGCAACATCGTCATTAACAATATTGCCAAAAAAGACGGCCAATACTTCAATTATGCGATAATGTTGTTGCACAGACCTTGCATTATGCAAGATGGAAGACCATAGATCGTTGACACTCCATTGAGGCTCATTTCACAATGTGGCAGTGACTTTGTTGCTTTCCCGTTTGGCTTTACAGGCTGCTGATACGTTGGTTATGCATAACAGCAAGCAAATCCTTGCCAAATCACCTTACTTACAAGGTCGAGAATTTTGGACTCTCCGTTGATGCTTGATTCTATGATGGGGTAACAAGCGTGTCAATGTCCTTTTTGCCTGTTAAAATGACCAATTCTTCCACTTTGGAATGATGTGACAATGTAGCCCTTTGATTTCCCAATGTGTAACACAGAAAATCATTGACACTCCATTGACGCTCATCATCAACACATCCTCCCAGTCATTGTATGGTCAATAATTGTATATAAATCATTGTACAGCCATCATTAGCAGCTGATGTATCATTCCAATGCATACTAAGTTGCATCCAGAAGCTTTGTGGCCTCTCAGTTTCTGATCCACATCTACAAATGTCATCTGAGTGATGGACAACATTGCGATGTCACATTTCAGAACTTTTGGCCAGCAATTTACCACATGTAGATCCACATTAGCAAAATGTATTTTAGTCTCTGGAAGCCTCCAGGAGTGTCAGAGAGGATGTGGAGTGTAAACTTGGATGCGTCAATTTCAGGAGAATCTCAGACCCTAGGAGGGCATTCCTGCCGGCCTTCAGAGTAACTGGGATCTTTGATGACTGGTACAGGAGTACCATGGGAGTGATTGTGATAGGTTGGAGAACACTTTGGAGCGCCAAAAAGAACTTTGGGTACACATTGGAGCACCTGGAAGCGCCAAGGACAAGGTTGGGAGCGCCGACGACATGGCTGCAATACTGTTAGCAACGGTTCCACCCTGCTAGAATGGTTCCAGGTTAGGGTAGCAAGGGGAACCAAACAGTTGCAATGGGCTTGACCTCACGAAAACCCCGACCATTGCAATTGGGCCGGTTTTACCACCAAAATCCCGGCATTTCAACATCACAACTTTGGCTCCAACTGACTATTAAAGTTCTGATTGTATCGTGACATGATTGGTATTTAGATGGTGCAGTTCTTGCCGCTCATTCACCTCCCGACCTCCGATTTGTGATCCGACTAATATTCATTGAGTCAGTATCGAAAACCCGCCCATGTTGCTTAAGATTTGGGCATATTTCACAACCACTCCACGAATATCAGTCGGATCGCAAATCTGAAAGCGGGAGGAGAAAGAGCATTTAGAACGGCACAATCCACATACTGATGATGTCACGATAAGATCCCAGATCAAATATTTGATTGAAGCCAAAGTTGTTGCAACCGCAAAGTTGGAACCGCGGGCCTGTTGCAACCTGGCCAACAAACAGCGGGTTAATGTCGGGTCCGGGTAACAACCCCGGCCAAGACACTGCAAGGCGGGATGTTGGCCGGGTCCGGAACTGAACCTAACCCAACTGCTGGTCCAAACCCGGACCCATTGCTAACACTTGTCCGGGAGCGCCGACAAGGAGTCTGGGACCGCCGATAACAAGCCCAGGAGCGCCGACAACATGTCTGGGAGCGCCAAAGACAAGACTAGGAGCGCCGACGTCAAGCATGGGAGCACCTCGAATCACTGTAGAGCAGTCTAGGAAGAGCATCTTCTTTGGGAACGCTGCTGGTGCACCTGGAAATCATGGCTACTACTGATTGTTCAATGATTTTTAAACCTCATGTATTCAGTTTGTATTCTCATCTATGTGTCTATATAGCTACCCATCTACACACGGTATATCTGGACCGGCTGCAGGCGGTACTTGAGAGCAATTCGAGGTGCCCCGGAAGACGACGACCGAGTGAACTCAGAGATACACTCTGAGGCCATGATCCAGCGAGTTTGCAGATGATCCTGCAGGCAGTAGTCTAGCGTATTTGATGATACACTTCGAGGGCGTGATTGAGTGAACTGAGAGTTTGACTTCGAGACAGTAATCAAATATGGTTGGGGACGCACTTTGAGACAATGCTCGTGTGAACTTGCAGGCCGTGATCGAGCGAGTTTGGAGATGCATTTGGAGGTGGTGATTTAGCGAGTTTGAAGATATGCACTCGGAGGCCATGATCGTGCTAACTTGGTGTCCGTAATAGTCTGAGTTAGGAGTTACACATGGAGGCTGAGTTCAAGCAAGGTTGGAGATGCTCTTGGAGGCCGTGATCGAGCGAGACTGGATGAGTACTTGGGGGCGGTCGGTGGACAGCACGCCTGGTGCTGAGACTCCATTCGTCAGTTAGTTAAATCGCCACCATGGCAATGTGACAATGTGACTTTACGTTTGTGCTCTCATGGAGAGCTGGCTGATGGCGGCCAATTATGTAGGGAGGTATGCCAGAAGCTGAAGATACATTCAGAGGTCAACTGATGATCATGAGAATGAAGGGAAGACAAAGAAGCTTGAATGGATGCTGTACTCGGTGAATGCTGTACTCGGAGTATGCAGTACTTGGTGTCAGCTCATGATCATGGCATGGAGAGATACAGAGGGATGACTCAACTTTGTGTTCTGCAATGATGGTTCAGCTGTGCACAAGCAAGAGAGAGATGCGGGATGAAGATGAGAATCATGTCGAGAAAAAGAGCGGAAATGAGCAATCACAGGTACGACTTGCCTGATGTGGTTGGGATGACCTCATATAGGTGTGATTACACACCCGATGAGGACTCGTACCTGCCGTATCGCGGATGGTAGATTGACTCGCACATGTAATCCTCTGAGTCCCAGTTTCCGATGATGATTTGCACCATCTCTTAACATCTCTCTCCATCTCATTGTCAAACTACCGTCACCTAAGAACACTAAGTTAAGTCATCCCTCTCTATCTCTCCATGCCATGATCAAGAGTTAACACCGAGTACAGCAGACACTAGTGGTAGCAACGGGTCCGTGGAACCCGCCAGCGGTCCAGTTTCTGGCTTGCAGTTCGGTTCGGTTTGGTTCCAAACCCAGCCAAGAACCCCAACCGCTTTGTCTTAGCAGGGTTGTTAACCGGACCGGACATAATCCCGCTGTTTATTTCGGCGGGTCTTACCCGGACCGTGGGTCCATATTACGGTTCCTGCAACTTTCACTCCAAATATGTATGTGAATTCTGATCGTATCATGACATGATCATTACGTAAATTGTGCAGTACTTGTCGCTCTTTCACCTCCCGCATTCAGATTTGCGACCCGTCTGATATCCGTTGAGTGGCTGTGAAATAAAGGCACATTTTACGCGAAATTAGCGGGTTTTCGATAGCAACTCAACTAATATTGGTCTCATCACAAATCTGAAAGCGGGAGGTGCAAGAGCGGCCAGAACTGCACAATGTATATACTGATCATGTCACGATACGATCAGAACTCAAATACTTAATTGGAGTGAGATATCTGGGCTTGCAAAGGCCGGGTTTTAACGTGGAAACCGGCCCAAATGCCAACGGACTGGGTTTTCATGAGGTAAAACTGTCGCCACGGTTCGATTCCGGTTCAAACCCTATCCCGGAACTGTTCTAACGGGTTGGAACCGTTGCTGACACTAGCAGAGACGGAGTACAACATACACTGAGTACAGCATATACTGAGTACAGCATACACTGAGTACAGCATACACTGAGTACTGCATACACCGCGAACTGCATCATCCCAATTGAACTGTCTCCCGCTCCCAGCCAGTTTCTCATCACTCGGCAGACCATGTTGTACTCAATTCACTACATTCCCACAATTACAAGATAACAAATGAATAGAGTTTCAGCTCCGGTCTCGCCTCCCTCCAAATTAACCGCCTCCAAGTACTCCTCCAATCTCACTCGATCACAGCCTCCCAGTTCGCATTCTCATGGCCACCAAGTGCATATCTCCAAACTCGCTCGATCACAGCCTCCAAGTGCATCTCCAAACTAGCTCGATTACGGCTGCTAGGTATATCTCCCATCTCGCTCAATGACTGCATCCATGTTCGCACAATCACGGCCTTCAAGTGCATCTCCAGACTTGCTCGATCACACACTCCAAGTGCATCTCCAACCTCACCTGATTATGGCCTCTAAGCGTATCTCCAATCTCGGTCAATTATGATATCCAAGCTCGCATGATCAAGGCCTCTAAGTGATCACCAATGTCGCTCAATTACCGTCCCCATGTGCATCTCCCAACTTGTTTGATTCCGTCCTCCAAGTTCCCACAATCATGGCCTCCAAGTACATCTCCCAAGTCGCTTAATTACGGGCTCCAAGCGCGTTTCCAAACTTGCCCGATCACAGCCTCCATGTGTATCTCCAAACTCCCACGATTGAGATCTCCAAGTTCGCACGATCACGGTCTCTGAGCACATCTCTGAGTTCACTCTATCACAGTGTGGTGATATGGTGGAGCTCGAAGGCAGTCAGCCCATCATCAACACTCTGCCGGGCCTTGCATCCCAGGCAATGAGAATTCCTAAGACAGAGCTGTTCTGGCACGAGGAGTGTAAGAAGAGGGTGTGAGGATATGTAGGGATATCCGGCCATGACGAATCACACAAATTGCGTGGATCTTTGAATGCTCGGCAAGGGTGCATGAGACCAAGATCTGGGAAAGGAACAGTCTGTATTTCGTATAATGCGATGATGTCTATCTACCCTGGCGTCTCCCAACAATATACTCCCTGTCGCTGAGTCCATCACTGTTATCCCTGTATCTCCATATGTATCGATACAGAGAGACTGGGATTATTCATGCCATATCATGATGTAGCGGATCTTGTGACTGTATCAAAGACGAATATGATCAACGAAATGCCTTGTGGTTGTGGAACCCTAAGATCCACTGCTGTCTCAGAACCACTGCTGTCTGAGAACCACTGCTGTCTATCAACCACTGCTGTGAGAATTTGGCACAAAGTCTCCGACAGAGCTTGCGCAGAGGTCTCAGCTGCTCTCAAAGTCTCCCGCAGAGCTGCGCTCAGGTCTCAATTGCTCTCAAAGTCCTCTGTTGACCTGCACTAAGGTCTCAGTAGCTCCAAGATGTGACTATTGTACTAGTCAATCTCGTAGCATCCTGAATGAAGCTCCATAACTGCCGGTGCTTTCAGAAGCACCTGAGAAAACTCCTGTAGAGTCCGAGAGCACTTTGCAATGCCACAGGGGGGGCTGGGAGCATCTGGAGGTACTTAGAAGCGCTGGTGAGGGCAACCGGGGTGTCTGGGAGGTTTGCGGGTGGCTTCCGGACTGAATCACATTTTGGTGATGCATCCACTAATCCTTGATTAATACACCCCAACTAATTCACCATACCATATCCAGCACCTTCTCTCCAATTTCCATGACCTACCATATGCAATCTTCAAAATCTTGACCATGTGTGCCCGGTCTCAGTGCAGAGTTATGCAGTTGGATGTATGGATGAATGCAGCATGATGGTGGTCATTCATACTTATACGAAATATGTGTTTACCGCTCCTTCTGTGACTGGTATAACGTCACTGACCCAAATTTCATTGGTAATTTTTGCCACGAATAGAGTTTTTGCATTCTTGCTGAATTGTAAAAGGCAAGGTGATACCAAGTTTTTTGATCGTCAATCAACTCGTATTGCAGTCTGGAACTAATGTATGACCCATATGACCCTTGCACATGCACCAATGAATTATCATGTCTCACAATTTGCTCACTGAAATCAGGCAAAAGCTGACACACAGCCAACTAGGTACACCAATTACTTTTCATGGAGATATGTCATCACAAATCACAATTTGGGCATCTTATCCCATGACAATGAATGAGCTGTTACAATTTCTTGGTCTGAAACCTCTTTCTGTATTGTGATTACCTAGGGAGGCTAGATGCAGGGGTAAAACCTAGTGTTAGCATGGATCCGGGTAACCCGCCAACTGTCCGGATTTGGACCGAATATATGGTTCAGTTCGGGTTCTGAACCGTCCTTAAACCCTAAGCGCTCTCGGTCTCGGCGGAGTTGATACCCGCACCGGACATGAACCCGGGGTTTTTTGGCCGGGTTCATCCTACTGCGGAGCCTCACACTTTGCGTACTCAGAACTTTGGCTCCAATCAAGTAAGGGAGTGCTGATCGTATGACAATATGATATATGGGTAAAATACGCAGTTCTTGATGTAATTTCACCTCCCATTCTCCAATTTGCGATCCGATCACTATTCTTTGAGTTGCAGTGAAATTATGCTGATAATTCGGCATTTTTTGAAGTGAGTCAATGAATAGTGAAAGAATCGCCAATCGGAGAATGGGAGGTGAAGGAGCACCTGAATCTGCATCTGTTAAGTATAAATCATATTGTGATATGATCAGAACTCGAATACTTGATCGGAGCCAAAGTTTGGAATTTACGAAAATGTGGCACTGGCCAAAACAGCGCAGGTTCAGTGTGGTTTGGTCTTCTGATGGGGTAAAACCCGTTGGAACGGTTCCAGTTGGGTTCCAACCCGGACCCGGAACTGAACCGCCAATTTGGAACAATTACTAACACTAGTGAAACCTAGCGGGTTTAAGACCTGTTGATTAGGCAATCGGTGAGAAATCGGGTAATGTGTCGGGCAGGAGTGATTGTATGCGTATGTGGGAGTCTGGTTTCCCGGAACCTAGCATCCTTGGACAACTGCCGTCCCAAGAAGTGCCTTGCAGCATTTGCAATTTTCCAGGGTGCATATCAGGTGTCCACAAAACCCATCCAAATGTTGTCGGTGCAGGAGCAGTTGCAAACTTATCCGTTTGTGGCTTAACGACTGGCGGAACATTCCATTCGGCTGAACAGTACTTCTACTCTTCCCCATGATGCAGGACCAACAATCACGGATGCTCCATGGAAGCTCGTTTTCAGGATGGTGGAAGTAGCGTCTCTCTCTTCTTTTTCATTATAATGGCTGCCAATTCATCAAACACAGAATATGATGTACCAAAGTGAATATTTTGCAATTAACAGTAGGATATCTGAATGCAACCATAAAGAGAAAAACCCCGAAAACCAGAACCGTAGATTGGAACTGATGGGTCTAGCTCAATGCAGCACATTTTGCCAGTTGATGGCTAGAAGGCCGCGATTGGCCCACCAACCAGCAGTGGTTTTGGTTTCATGACAGGTCTGGAACCGAACCAGAACGTTTTTCCCATACACACCCAGACTGCTGGCTGGTTACCTGGACCCGTTGCTAACAGTACTCTCTTCGTATACCCACTGTACATTTTGTGGTTAGTTGATTGATGTTTACCGTGATTTGGATATACTCACATCCAATTGCATGCTGCCTGTTATTCTTGCTGCTTCTGGTTTCACATACCATTTTTAAATGTGCATCCTGGGTCACATATTCAGTGTCTGCATTGGCAGTGTCACGTTGGACTAACTGGTGTCTGCGGTGTGGCTGTGTGCCAGCAAATGACGCATTGCATCAGCAAAATGTGAATCAGTCCGGAAGCAACACGCAATCCTCGCAGACACCCCGGGCGACCTCACCAGTGCCTCTAAGTACTTTTTGATGCTCCCAGACCCCCCTGGAGCTAAGCAATGTGCTCTCAGACTCTGCAAGAGCTTTCTCAGGTGCTCCTTCAAGCACCAGTAGTTTTGGAGGTGAATTCAGGATGGTACAAGATTTGATTTATAGGATAGTCAAATTTGGAAGCTCTGCGCAGATCTGCGGAAGACTTCAGGGGCAGTTGAGACAGCTGTGCACCACTGGGGGAGCCTTCGAGAGCAGTCGAGAGTGCTGCACGGGAGACTTGGTGCTGTAATCTCACAGCAGTGATTCTTACACAACCACAAGCCATTTCGTCATTATATTCATCTGTGTTACAGTCACAAGATTCGCTACATCATAATATGGCATGCATTATTTCAGTCTCTATATATATATACATATGGTCAACCCGGCTGCCGATGGTAGTCGAGCTTACTCGGAGGAGCACCTGGACACGCCCATTGAAGGAACTTAGAGATGCACCACTTGCAGCTAGAAGGCACAGAGCCCACCAGCAACACTCCGCCACACATCTCGCGACATCCAAACGGAATTCATGAGAAAGAGCGGTTCTCGGTCAAGGATCATTGGAATCGGGTGACAAGATCTGATACTACCCGGCATCAAGGATCCTCACAATTGCGTGGCTGCACGACATCTCGGACAGAGCGAGTGTGACCAAAAGTTAGGAAAGATGCAGCGTGTATTTCCATTGTATAATAAGATGAGATGGAAATGGGATGATGTCAATCTACTCTGGGGTCTGCCGGATACATACTCCCCGTCACACTATCCACATCCACCACACGTGTATTTCCGTACACCCGCCAACGCTCCTTAAAGATGTTCTTGGAGGCTGTGTTCGAGCGAGTGTGGAGATGCACTTGGAGGCCGTACTCAAGCTAGTTTGAAGATGGAATTTGAGGTCATGATCATGCGACCTTGGAGGCCGTAATGGTGAGAGTTTAGAGATGCACTTGGAAGATGTGATTGAGCGACTTTGGAGATGCATTTGGAGGCCGTAATGGTGTGAGTCTAAAGATACACTTGGAGGCTGTGATCGAGCGGATTTGGAGATGCTCTTGTATGACGTCATCAAGTGTGATTGGAAGAGAACTCGGAGGTGCTCAATCGGCAGGCGGTAGTTTCAGAGGGAGGGGCTATCGCAGCTGAGATTCCATTCATTGGTTAACTCGTAATAGTGGGAATGTAGAGAATTTGGTACAACATGGTCTACCGAGAGGTGAGAGACTGGCTCGGAGCAGAAGGCAGTGAATCATGGGATGATATAGTACGCGGTGTATGCTGTACTCGGTGTTAACTCTCGATGATGGTACGGAGAGATCGAGAGCGATGACTTAACTTCATGTCCTTAGGTGATGGTAGAGTTAAGGATGAGAAAGAGGGCGATGAGGAGATGGCGGAAATCATCATGAGAAGCTGAGACTTAAGAGAACATCGTGTGCAACTCAATTTACGTTGCCCAATACAGCAGGTACGATTCCCGATCCGGCATGTAATTTCGCTGATATGAGGTCTTCCCAACATAATTAGGGAAGTCGTACCCCTGATTTCTCATTTCCGCTCGTATCCTCCACATCGTTCTCATCTTCATCCCCCATCTTTCTCTTTCTGGTCCACAACTCTACCATCTTTGCAGAACACAAAGTTAGGTCATCCCTCTCTATCTCTCCTTGTCATGATCATGAGTTGACATAAAGTACAGCATGAACCGAGCACAGCATACATCGCATACAGCATACACTGCGTACAAGCATACACCATGTACAGCATACACCGTATACAGCATACACCGAGTACAGCATCCACCCAAGATTGTTTGTATTCCCTTCATTCTCATGATTCCGAGTAGACCCCTGAGTGTAGCGTCAACTTCCGGCATACCTCCCTACATGATCAACCGCCATCAGCCAGCTTCTCTTGAGACCCCAAAGGTAATGATACCTTGTCACATTCTCACGGTTGGGAGTTGACTAACTGACAAATAGAGTAACAGCACACGGTGCGCTGTCCATCAACCGCCTCTAACTACCCGTCCAACGTCCCTCGATTACTGCCTCCAAGGGTATTTCCAAAATGACTCGATTGTTGCCTCCAAGTTCGCTCGATGATGGCCTCCAAGTGTATTTCCGAACTCCCTTGATGACGATTCCGGAGTGCATCTCTAAGTTCACTTAATCACGACGTGCAAGTGTATCTACAAACTTGCTTGATCACGGCCTTGGAGTGTATCTCTGAGTTCACTCAACAGTCATTTTCATGGTCACCTCAAATTGCTCTCGAGCACCACCTGTAGCCAGTCCAGATATACCGTGTGTAGATGGGTAGCTATATAGATACATAGATGAGAAAACAAACTGAATACATGAGTTTTAAAAATCGTTGAATCATAAGTAGTAGCTATGTTGTCCAGACACGCCAGCAGCGTTCCCAAAGACGATGTCGTTTTTCCCAGACTGCTCCACTGTGACTCGAGGTGCTCCCAGACTTGGTGCCAGTGCTCCCAGACTTGTCGCCGGCACTCCCAGACTGGTCGCCGGCACTCCCAGGCTGGTCGCCGGCGCTGCCGGGTTCACCCAGGTGCACTCAAAGTTCTCTCTGGCGCTCAGAGGTATTCCCAGACCTCTCACAATCACTCCCATGGTATTCCTGTACCAGTTATCAGAGATCCCAGTCACTCTGGGGGCCAGCAGGAATTCCCGCCTAGGGTCTGATACTCTCCTGAAATTGATGCATCTCAGTGTACACTCCACATCTTCTCAGACACTCCTGGAGGCTTCCAGAGACTGAAATATATTTTGCTGATGTGGATGAAGTGCCCATAGAATGCCTTGATTCGAATCTACTCTAACCATACTGAGGTGTTTCTGTAGCGGTGATTCGCTGGTGTGGAATAGGAGAGGAAGATGATAATGAAAAGAAGTGGGAAGTCCTGAGGATTACAAACTTAGCTTCAAGTCAAAATGGAATAAGTACCAGCCAACCTGCACGTTCCACTCAAGATGAATCCTGCTATGTATGGCTGCAGGCTACAAGGGTTTCCCACTGTTCCGGGATTGGCAGTAAGTCGGTCTGATGTTGTTTGTTTGGTAATAGGGATACATAGAGGTTTACAACAGCCAATATCTCATGATTCTCCAACATGAACAGGAAATCCTTTGAGGGAAAGGACATCTGATATATAGTCCGCAACCGACCACCAGTGCAAGCCCAGGATTTCCATGTTATGTGACACTGTGGCAAGGATATGACCTCCACCAAGGCAATAATGGCAGGTGTCAAATGTTGTCTTCTCTGCAGTTCTCAGGTCAAGGGCTGTGATAGCCAGGTGCACCAAGAGTGCCTCCAGAACAGCTGTGAAACAATCCAGTCAATTGGCCAACATCTTCCAACTCTACTACTCCACCAGAACCTCATTCTGGTGCACCTGGCAGACCCCCCATCGGCCTCCCAGCGAAAAAAATCCTGCCAACCGCAGAACTGCAGAGGATACATATTCCAGGGATTGCTGACTCGCCCCGATTGCAAGATATTTCCTACCACAAATGTGATCTTGATAGAGAGAGCGATGATTCATTGGACATTAGCTGTGCAACAGGCAAACCACCATTTAGCCTGAAGCTAACCGAAATCTTATTGAGGCAATTTGCTAAAAGCATGGGGCCAGTTAAGTACAGTGAATTCAACATGTGGAAGCAAGTATGTCTGGCTGGGCTTGGGGAGAAAAGGAATCGGTCCACTATTCGGGGGCAGAACTGTTTGAATATGCTTTGAAATGAACTTCTGCACCGGGCAAGTGCAGTTGCACATTTTGTGGCATCATCTGAGAATTGGCAGCCATCGAATAATTTTGATAATGCTGAATGAATTCGCAGTCAGTATATTGTGATACTGTTGAAGAAATGTGCAAGCTAAGTTTGGGAATCAAAGATACAGGGAATGCGAGGCAATTAGCAACTGGTGATGGATATGGGAGAGCGTGTGGGTATAAAGAATAGAAAGAACCTCCCAGAGTTGTACAATACCACATTCATGGTTGTGATTTGCTTGGTGTTGAATGGCAATGATATCGTTATATCCCCCAAACATCTCCAGGCCTTGGATAGTACTGTAACAGACCGGAAGGAACTGATTGATTTCATCGACAAATGCAGGGGCCCGAAAGAGCAAGGTATTGTAACAGAGTCAATGTTCTAATGAATGTTGGAGGAGGACAAACTGGACAAAGAGTATACGGGATTATTTGCAGATGGGCAAATGATGAACAACCCCATATATGGGCAGACTTCATACAACTGTTGCCCATCAAATGCTTTCAAGTTGAAACTTGGACACAATCTGAAAATATTTTTGGTAGAAATGAGGAGTGACAGGGAAGAAGATTGCCAAGCATGTAATTAGACCAGCAAAGGTAATTCCCACCAACCATGTTAAGTCTAGATATGTGCAACTTCCAATCATTATACATAAACTTTGGAAGGTGCTGAAGAGGGTGGAAGAGACGAGGCAGAGGAGGATGGTGGGCAAGAGAATAATACTTGTATTAATGTGAGTTCCAATTGAAAGAATAGAATGGATTGTATTTCATTCATATATAGTTGTTCCAATGGTTGCTTGCCTGTGAAATACCTTACATTGCAATGAATTTCAGGAGTGCCAGAGTATGAGCCCATCTGACCAGCTTACATTGGAGCAACTAAAAGGGATCAATGGGGACAAAAAGAAAACAGACAATGGTGGATGGGAGGTTCAGTAGAAAGTGGAGGATGGTGTGGAAGTCCTCAATCCAGATGACAGCAGTTCAGTTTTGAATACTGTTCTCAATGCAAACAACAACAATTTAACAGATGAGTGTCTTGAAGATGCAGTCAGGCTGCTGAAAGCCCGCCCGATTGGCAAATCGAAAGCTGAAAGCCCGCCCGATTGATAAATCGAAACCTGACCCACTCCTTCGCAACAACCATTCAATTTGAGACCTGCCCAGAACAGAGATTCTGTTGCCCTAGGTTTGGGTAATATGGTTCATTGTGAGGAGATGTATTTGAGTTTCAGATATGCCTGGAGTGCTGGTGGCAGATAAAATGGGTCTTGGCAAGACGTTGACCTCAGTGGCAGTGGCTATGATATGCAAATTGTTGACTGAGAATGTTGTTATGGGGTTGCTGCTGTCAATTTTGAGCGGGAATATGCTTGAAGAGTGCAAGAATATGGTGTAGAATGACTATCCCCAGAGTATCAGTGAAGAACGGAAGTGGTATCCATTGCAGAGACTGAATTTAGTGCCCAGTCACCTTTTAGAGATCTGGGCAACTGTACCTCAGGGGCATCCCACTATTACTTTAGCCCTTAAATCAATTCTGATGGTTACAATGCCCAGAGTGGCAGAGACATTTAAGAGATTTATCAAGGAGCTTATATATGGAACTGACTCCAAACTGATGAACTTGACCATGCAGAAAATGTGAATCTCGCGCACAAGTATCTGAAGATCAGTGTTGAGGAGCTGGAGAACCGATTGAATATCCACCTTGATTTATATGATAACTTCATATGCAGACTGAAACAATCCAGCAACAGCCAACTCCAATGTTGTCCAAGGAGTTTTGGGATTCGTGATGAGTCCCATCAGTACAAGACTAAGAATGGTATGGGCTGGCAAATTGCGATGAAAGCAAAAATTGGAATCCAACTTCAAGCACCAGCTATACTGGAATTCCTTTCACTCCTTGTATGGTGTTATCTAGTGTTACAACAGTTCCGGACAGTCGCGTTGGGTCCGGGTGCCAGTCGACACCATACAACTGCCAAAGTGCCGGTGATGGATGTCAATACACCCGAAGCATGAATTCGAGTATGGTTTAATGCAAATCTCCCAACCAGTCTGAATTGGGCAGTTCTTAAGCAGCTCGCCCAGCTGGTCCATCTATAGATTCATATAATGCTGTAAAGGTGCATACGCCGGCGCTCGGCAGTATAGGGATTTGGTATGGTATACGGTTGCACACGGGTGCGAGTGAGATCAAGTGTAGAAGTAAGTGGTAAGATATTCGGTACAGAGCTAAGTCTCTGTCGCGATGTCAATATAAGGTTGGCGGTTACCCGGCACTAGACACGTCACGTGACCATCCGGCAACCCTAACCACGCATTACTTGACAACGCCATTGCATTATTCCCCTCTTTTAGGGCAGAACTCCCGGGCTGCTAAGTAAAAGTAGAAAACAAGGAAACAACCCGCATACACGCTCATATGATCTCATAAGTCCCACGACTGAGCAGTACCGTCCAGGGTGACCTTCCGGTGCAAGGAGAAACTCCACCTCCAATTGACTGGATAGTGGAGGTGGTAAAACCCGTGCCGACGCCATTTGTACTGGACCGGGTCCCAACAAAAGAAATAGAAAGAAGGAAATGCTCAAATGCCCTAAGCCTCCATATCTCCATTCCGTCAATTCATCCACTTCCAAGATCCGACTTCATTTACCTCCGCAGCTTGTTCGGGTGGTCTCAGTGGAACTCGTCGATTAGTTCGCATGCGTTCTCGAGGTTTTCGAGCGGCTCCCAGCTCGTGCGTATGTGGTTGTACCCGGCCCACTGGATAAGGTAGTGTAGCTTCCGGTAACACAGTTTACAGTCAAGAATCCGTTCGACCTCCCATTCTTCCGAATCATCGGCAATTACTGGATGTGGTTCCGAGGATGGTTGTCCTACGACCGGAGGTGTGTAGTGATCGAGCTGAGACACATGGAAGACGTTGTGATTCCGCATTGCTTTCGGCAAGTCTAGATTGTAAGCATTCTTATTGATGATCTTACTTACGGTATACGGTCCAGTGCGCTTGTAGTCAAGCTTCTTTGATGGTCTAGTCGTTCAGAAGTGTTGAGTCGAGAGCCACACCTTGTTCCCGACATCGAAGGTCACGTCCTTTCCTCCAGCGTATTTTGATTGCCGTGCCTGGGCTTCCAACAAGCTCTCCCGGAGAAGCCGGTGAGTCTCTTCCATTCCCGATTACCGTTGCGTCCGCCAGGATGTCCGACCTCAGATTTGATGGGGCTTTCGGTGGCTTGAACTGCATTGGCGGGTGGTGGTGGTAGTTGGCCCAGAATGGCGTCATCCACGTTGAATGATGGACTGAATTGTTGTAAGCAAACTCTGACAAAGGTAACAGTTCTACCCAGTTATCCTGCTCGGAGTTAGAGAAGGCCCGTAAGTACTGTTCCACGGTCTGGTTTTGCCGTTCCGTCTGGCCATTGGTCTGTGGATGGAAGGCGGTCGACAGCCTGTGGTTAATACTTAGGTGAGAGCAGACTTGGTGCCAGAATCGGCTGGTAAACTCATTTCCGCGATCGGTAACAATGTTGTCTGGTACGCTGCGTATGCAGATCACGTGTTCGAAAAACATTTGTGACAGCTCCGGTGAGTCGATATCTTTCCTGCAGGGGAGGTAGATTGCCATTTGCATCAGTCGATCGACGATTACCAAGATTCCCGTGTACCCAGAGGCGGTTGACTCAGGGAGGTCCATGACGAAGTCCCTGGTCACTCCTTCCCAAGGTCGTGACGGTGGTGTTAGTGGCATGTTTGTGCCATCATGGACGTGCCTTGGTACCTTGATTCGGTGGCATAGTTCGCATCTGGCGATGTATTGTCGTACGGTGGCGTCCATTGCGGGCCAGTGGAAATCCCGTGACACTAACTGGGCGGTTTTGAGAGCTCCGAAGTGACCGGACTCTGGGTTGTCGTGGAAAAGACTTATGACTTTGTTGCGAAGTAGGTCATCCTTTGGTACGTATATCCATCGTGCGTAGGTGAGAACTCCGGCGGTGACATTCCATTCTTTGGTCGATTCTTCCTCTAATTTGTCTATTATTTGCAGGTCAGGGATATCTACGATTGGAGTGCCGACGATCTTGTGTTTCACGTCGGCCGCCAACGCGTCAATAGCCTGGGGAGCTTTGATTTCTTGAAGGAGGTCATTGTACGGTTCAACTCTGGTAGCTGCCAAGGTTACCAACAGTTGCGCAGTCGGCCTCTCGTAGCCCATATCGTAGTCGGGTCTTCTTGATTGTCCGTCTCCCGGGTTCTTCTTTCCTTCCAAGTGTTCGATTGCAAAGTCGTAAGAGGATAGGATGTCCGCCCACCTGGCCTGTCTTCGGGAGAGCACTTTGGAGGTTTGGAAATACTCGAGAATCTTGTAGTCACACTGGATCAGGACCTTGTGATTGGCGCCGTTCAGATAGTGTCTCCATTATTTCATTGTCTCGACAATCGCCAAGAGCTCCCGATCGTACGTGTCGTAGTCCTGTTCGGCGGGGGAGCATTTTCGAGAGTGGAAATGGACTGGGCGAAGAATCCCAAATCCGCCGTACTGGTTGAAGATGCCGGCGATCGCGAAGCCGCTTGCATCGGTCTGCAGAATGGTCGGTTTTTGAGGGTTGAAATGCTGCAGGATCCGTGCGTCGGTAAAGGTCTTTTTGAGCTTTCAAAATGCGAGTTCGGCATCCCGATTCCATTCCCACTTCTGTGAGCCCTGTGTCTTTAGCAAGTTTGATATGGGCGCCGTCACCATTGCATATTTCCGAATGAATCTCCGTTAGAAGTTTGTGAAACCAAGAAGCACTTGCACATCCCGAACTAATTCCGGAGTCGGCCAGTCTTCGATCGTCGATATGCGGTCTGACCCCATGCCGATTCCATCCGGATTGATGACAAATCCGAGCAAGCCGACTTCCCGGACTCCGAATTGGCACATTTCGGCTTTGCAATAGAGTCTGAATTCCTGTCGGCGTTGCAGCACTTTTCGGACTTGGTCTTCGTGCTCCTGCTCATTGGCCGAGTAGATGAGTATATCGTCCAGGTAACACATGGTGAAGTCGTCAATATTAGGCCGTAGACAATCGTCAATGTAAGACTGAAACGTCGCCGGTGCATTTGTCAACCCGAAGGACATAACTCGGCATTCAAACAGACCATAGCGGGTTCAGAATGCAGTCTTGAAGTAGTAGCCTTCCTTGACTGGGATGAGGTGGTAGGCATTCCGGAGGTCCAGTTTGGTGAAGATCCGGGCTTCGGGCACTCGATCGAGTAGTTCTGAGATTAGAGGAAGGGGGTATCTATTCTTTACCGTGCCTAGGTTGAGAGCTCGATAGTCGACACACAACCGTAGTCCTCCAACTATTTTCTTTGCAAACAGGATCGGCGCTGTGGCCGAGGATGATGACCATTGAATGAAGCCGTTTGCCAGATTTGTTTCGATGTAGGCCTTAAGCGTCTTCAGTTAGAAGTCTGAGAGGTTGTAGATCCGCCCATATGGTAGTTTGTAGTCGGGTTCCAGATCGATCGCGTGGGCAATTTGCCTGTATGGCGGGAGTGTCTCGGCCTTTTTCTTGCTGAAAACCTCCACGAATTCCTGGTATTATGCTGGGATGCGACCCCCATCATCTGTTGTTACCATCTCCACGTTATCTATGTCTGTTCCAATTCTCATTGGCCTTGTCTGCATTGTAGCATGTTTTGGCAGAGTGGAGATAGGCAGGGGTCCCGGGTTGGCTGGATCAGATCGTTCGTCACAATAGACCACCCCCGGTGTCCAGTATCTCCCTTTGTGTTCCGGCGAGCCGGTAGCAGTCATTCAAGCACCCTCACTGTGTCACTCTTCTGCCGCAACTACCGCCGCTGCTCCTGCTCGCGCATTCAGCATCCTGGGGTTTCCCTCACCTTCGGTGATGCCTTCCAGAGATGCTCCCAGCAACCCCTGACATTCTCCAAGTCGTATGGCGAATGCCTCGACCACTTCCTCGCTAGCTAAGAGGTGACCGAATGCGGTAGCCCAGAGTAGTTGTATATCCGGGGGAGGCTCATCATTTCTGTGTTCCTCACAGTGTTCCGGCAAAGGGCTTGGGCGATCTGCTTCTGGAATTGTTGCCCGTTGCGGTCCATTTGGCGTTCGCAGGGCTGCCAATCGACCTTTGGTCCAGTCGATTTCCGGGTTCCTCGCCTTAAACCATGGCAAGCCCAGGATTAGGTCGTATGCCTTCATTGGGACGACTAAAACCTCCGATTCGTCAACTGGTTTAAGGTGTTCAAAATACTGAACCAAGAGACTTGCCTTTCGGCTCTCCCTTGCAGACATCATC
>Ga0307512_10000843_pt1 | contig 45121 bp, 35 predicted proteins | sample 14_EM_MG_FD_200267 | JGI IMG/M metagenome (GOLD analysis project Ga0307512, IMG submission 200267) | Populus trichocarpa ectomycorrhiza microbial communities from riparian zone in the Pacific Northwest, United States - 14_EM | ecosystem: Host-associated > Plants > Roots > Unclassified | place... | reverse complement strand
GCACTCTCTATCTTTGACTTTTGTATGGGCGGGGTATTCACGGAGTGGGAGTATTGGAAATCCGCTCAACCCCGGGCCCGAGTCTGCCCGATGGCGGAGCGGCCAATGTGGCCTTGTCATTCTGTATATAGAGAGACCGCTAGAGTAGAGAGAACGATATCGCTTTTGGACTTTCTCACAGCGCCCGCTACCATTTCCAACAACAACTGCCTACCCAGTACTTTGGCCATTAGAGAGGAGTTATGAGCATGTTATGTGGGTGTTACCGTATGTAATATTGAATTACAGAATGAAACAAATTTCTCCTACTTCATGCATTCCATCAACCCCCTTATTTCAATCGTCATCTCCACCACTATCACCATCGCCACCATCACCATCACCACCAACACCATTACCACCATCATCTTCACCACCATCACCACCATCACAATCACCACCATCGGGTATTTTACTCTTCAATTATTTTTCCAAGAACTTCATTTCATGGCCCCCTACAAGCGAAGCCTGATCCACCGCTCCCAGGATTCTCCCAGCGAAGCCAGTTTCACCTCTACCGGCGAAGCCAGATCCACCGCTAACAGCTTGCTCCCAGGGAAGCAAGATTGTCAGAGAGGTGAGAGTGAGCATTCCTCCATTACCAGCTAGCTCCCAGCGAAGCCAGATCCACCGCTAACAGCTTGCTCCCAGCGAAGCCAGATTGTCAGAGAGGTGAGAGTGGGCATTCCTCCGCTACCAGCTTGCTCCCAGCGAAGCCACATTTTCAGACAGATGAGAGTGAGCATGTCAGCAGTGAGACAAAGCTTATCAGAAGTTGGAGACTGAATATGTCGGGGTGGTGTGAGCGCGCAGATCAGTGGTCAAAGTCAACATGTCAGAGTTGGAGTGGGAGCGAGCAGGTCAGAGTTATTAGAGTGAGCATGTCAGAGTTGTTAGAGTGAGAATGTCAGACTCGTGGTAGTGAGCTTGTTGGAGTCATGAGAGTCAGAGTGTACGCTTGTCAGGGTAGGAAATAAATAAGGAACTCTTGAATATATAGTATAATCCATAAATCACAGTATATAATACAGGTGCTACAGATAAATTACAGTGAAAATTTAGTTATGCTATCGGTAAATTACTGGTGTATTATCGTGGGTTACTGAAAACAGCTCTGCGGTGTTTTGCATTATTTGGTGTTATCAGTTTTACAGGAGGCTACTGTAGGCCATATAGCCTATGGTAGATCACACGTAACAGACTATGTTTTTCCTGACGCAGTGTGTGATATAACAGCTGGGTAAGAATAGTGCTTTACAAATGCGGGGTTTCTCCATAACTTGATAATAGCTTGCATGCACCTACCATTCTGCACTGACACTTTGAATAACAACACACTCAACAACGAAAATCTCCACAGTACATTAGCTACTCAGCTCTGCCTGCTATCATTCACACGATACAATGTATGCCTGGGATGAGCACAATGAGGAAAACTATCAGCGCTATATAATTGGGAAGCGAAGTCTTCAAGAGGTTATGGAAATACTGCATAATGAGGCAAACTTTTCCCCAAGGTAAGTTTATATCCAATTGTCACTGTATGTGAATATGAATTAACCTCTTCTATGGTAGTGAACGGGCATATAAGAAAAAATTCAATGAATGGCAATTTCCTAAGAAACACAGTCCACTTTGGGAAGATCAGAAACTTGTTTCAATTATCTGCACAACGTGGAAAAACAATATGAATCCAAGTGACATGATATATGGATTAACCTTTCATGGATACATTTTAACAATTCGTCAATTGAAAGAGGTTCGCTTGCACCCTGCTGTAACACTATTGACTGGGTGATCAAACATCAATGACCCCAACAAGAATCAAATGAAACTCAAAGCTGCAATTGAATCTGTGATGTCATCTGAACAAGGATTACGTTGGGGATGAACATATTTGGAAGCAGCCCTGTGACTTGATGGACTTTTCATATCACAGTGAGTATAGCCAATATCTTGATACTTTAGCAAAACAAAGCCGATATAATACTAATAGCTACTAGCACTGGTGACGGGCTTGCCGCCCCCAGGGTTCAAACTGGCGACCTGTAACAGTGCGGCTTTAAGTGTGGCTGAAGGTGTAGCTACACGATTTAATGATGAGTTTTCTAACCGGTTTCGGTATGTTACACAAAAATAATGGGTTCCAAAGATTAGCCGGCCAATCAGGCATCAGTAGCTGGCCTCAGCAGTTCGTGATATCCTCATTGTCAATCATGAAGTATGAACTTGACCCAGATGTAGCATAAATCAGCATAGACAATAACCACTGCACCATCTGGGCCGGATGAAAATATGGGCAAAATTTGGCATGATGTATCGTCTTCAAGGCAAAGTTGTCAAATCTCAACATGATGTATTCCATCAGGTCAAGCTGGAAAATTATGTAACTAACTATCCAGACAGTGAAAGTTCCTGATAGACTGCATTCCTGGTTGTTCCTGTCTCGTTTTCCTCCTCCATGAGTTTCCTACACATGTTTCTGTGTCTGACGCTTGATACGCTGCAGTAGAGTTGACCATGTGTGAACACACTAGTTCGGAGGTCCAGCACAACTTTATCAAATGTCAGACCCTGACAGCTACTGAATGTAGTGGCGTAAGCTAGACGCGAGGGGAATTGACGACGTTGTATAGTCCATGGACAATGTCTTGGTTGAAATTCGAAAGTTATGCGAGGGATGCAGAAAGTGCGGCGATGGGAAGAAGTTTCAATAAGACAAACTTCAACAACCGTTTCAAGCAATTTCTCGACCACTAGTCGACGGTTGTTGACCAAGCCTTCTTTGATATCAAGGTTTCTCCTGAAGGTGCAGACGCAGCCCTGCTTTAGATTACGCTTGTGGGCTGGTACACTGTGTTCTTGTTGCAAGGAAAGGTAGTCCATGGAAGTGGCGGGATGGTTTGAATGCACCGGAGTGTCGTCTTCCTTGACGGTGTCGACACTGTAGTTGGTGAGTGTAAGTGGTTAGTGTAAGAAAGTGAAGAAGAGTGAGCAGAGTGTACCTTGTTCGTTTGGTAGGCATTCCAGCATCGATTCATTAAACCTATCGACATAGAAGTTGAGGGGACTCAAGAAGGAATTTTGTATACATGCTTCCCAAGTAGCTGAAACCTCAGGTGGGTAGAGAAATTGTATAGCGTCATCTACATTATCGATATCAGCTATCATATCCAGTGGTACGTCAGTTTCATCCAATGAGACGCAACCTTATCCAATGTCGTCCACCCAATGTGCGTACTAGGGGTCAGAGGCATTGCGTATAGGTTGGTCCAAACGCAGGACAGTGAAAGAAGACCACAGAGGGTACAAAACAATAGAAGCTTCGATGAGGTCAGTCATGCCGGCAGAATGCACGACGGGGGCTGTCTGACAAAAGTCTATCATTCCGAGGAATATTTTGCCGCCAAATGGGTCATGTCTTCCAGTAATCGCTTGTAAGAGTTCATTCACATAATCCAATGCAGATCTGTGAGAGATTGGCATTTCTTCCCAGATTATGATATCAGACACAGCGAGAAAGAGAGTACATCGGGAATTCAGTTTGATGCTGGAGTGAAGGTCGAAATTGAACTGTTAAGTGTATGTCAGAATGTTTGACAAGTCCCCAAAGATTGTAAAGACGAAGTGACCTGAGAAACCGGTATTCCGAATGCCGAGTGAGCTGTTTGTCCTTATTTATACGTTGGTATACTGTGTGCCGTGGTTACCCTGATTATGGGTACATGACTTTGAGATCGTAGTTTTGTGCAGAGCACCAACAGTCCAAACGACCTCCCAAGGCTGGCTTTGCCGTCCAAATAGAAGACAGTGTGTGTCGGCCAGGTTGACGTTACGGTAGTGTACAGAATGTAGAAAGCTTCTAGTTGATGTGGATTCATCCTCTCTATCATATCGTCCGCGGTACATGATTATTCGCTGAATCTCTGACCGAAAGACTAGGATTCGGTTTGAGGCTTGTGTATTCGGATTCCGGGGTCAGGGAGCCTGAAGTCGGATAGATTGGAGGCACGAAGAGTGGGTACGCGCTCGAGATCACTCAAGGCTTCCAAGTATGCTCGATCCGTGCGGCCGAATTGTTCTGAATGGTCAGCTGAAACATCATCTTTGTATTTTTCCCACAATTCCTATGCTGGTGAGGGTATATCAATTATGAGTTGCGCGTAGAGAAATTGTAGATGGTACGGGGCTTAATGGAAAGTGACGGCCTCTTGCAAGCAATTTTCAGCTTCATTGATGTTTGCAAATAGACCTAACTGAAGTGCGGCTTCCTGAAAGGTGGGGTAGATGATACCATTGACTGAGCGGAGTTCTTCGTAGCTGTACGCCGGTTTGTTTCACATTAGAGCACGTGAATAGAAAACTTCACCTTGCCGTGGTGAAATGAAAGTAATTCTGCTTACAATGTCTTCAGCCGCTTGAGCAGAAACCATCTGGGGGATGTCAATATCTGGAGATGGCTGCTCCAGCCACTGGTCGGAGCCGAGAGCAACAGTGCGGTTCCGAGCAAGAGGTGTGTCCAGGTAGTGGTTATAGAATTCAGTGTACTTGAGTAGTTGAAAATTCTGAGCTGATGGACGGGCGAAGTATCTTAATAGTTTCGAAGCGGTGGACGCATTGCCGTCCTCACGATGAATCTGATGAAAGTTTTCTCCAGGTAAGTGAACCGGATGACATGACACCACGGGAAACTTCCTGGTAGTTTCATAGCCGAATACCCCCCATGAAGCTTCGGAAGCACTGACGTACCAAGCGCTGACAATATCTTTGATTTCGTTGGTGGCGCCATGGGGTTGGTTAGGATCCGTGATTGTGTATCTTGCATTGTCGGGGCCTTTGAACAGGTATTTGTGAAGGTACATAAAGATGTTGACTGTAAACGTGACATTGACGATTACATGGCAGTCCATGAGTTCTGTCAAAAATGGCATTTTCAAAACCACCATTCTGTCTTCCTCCTTGAGGCGCCTGAAGACGACCCTGCCAGAGTCATCAACTACGGTAGTCTCCTGAAGTTGCTTTGGAAAGTTGTATGCGCATTTGCTGTACTTATAGCAGCGGTTGCTTGGTGATGAAAGGTGATCGTTCTGGTGCATGTTATATTTCAAAACCTTATCTCGTAGAGAAGGATTTTCTTCGATTATAGGCAGCTCAGCTTTGATGACTGAATCAATTACTGCAAAGGGCAGTTCAGAAGATACCTGTGTTAGGTAATTTATGAGTAGCAACGGAATCGTAATGAATGTAGGTTATGAAATAATGATAATCTGCATGTCACGACCTTGAAAACTATGTGGGCATGTGGTAACCCTCTCTTTTGAAATTTAACAACCTTAACCTGGTACACTATCTTGCCCATATTTTCCCTGTGACAAACGTTGGAAGGGCATAGTTAAAGTTGTGGTAGCAGACTCACGAAATAGCCTTCATCACCAGTGCAAGTCGCGCTTTGAAAGCACAAGTGACAAAGCCCGGTGGTTCAAAATCGCTTCCGGCGGGATCCAAACGTTGCTGTATCTCGGGCCACTTTGGGTTCGTTGTAACGGGAATGAAACGCGACGGCCTCCCGAATTCACGGCATAGAGCCAATGAGTCGGCCACCTGTTCAGAAGGCCATGCTCTTGAACCAATTCAATTAGAACCTAGGTTGTAGTCTAGGTCTTTCTCACCGCCAGCCCTTTGGATGAGACCGTGACGTCTATACTGCAACCATTCCTCTTCCATTCGTGGGAACATGTCGACCAAATACTGGTTGATTAGTCTTCCGAGAGAATAAAAGCGGTCATCATTCTGCAGTAAACGCATGCGGTAATACTTTATCTGGTTCAGCTTAGGATGAAAATCCATTTACCATCCTGGGGAACCATGGGGAAAGAGCAGTGGGTATTGAAGAGGGTCATAGTGACTTGAAAGCACATTTACAAATTCTCCTTCGTTTGAGGTTGGGTCGTTACGCCAAACATATGCCCTGCAGGGGGTGGAAACGGAAATGGTATTTATGTGTAAGATCGTAGCAATCATGTTCGATGACGCAGGTTGGTCATTCGGTTCCGAAGCATAGAGAACTCGGGTTGGTTGATCGCGGAGGTGACAGAACTGTTCTATATACGGATTCAAATGGAGTATCCCCAGTTCAATCTGCGGCACAATGGAAGTGTCCACTTGGACGTCCATCGCCGCTTGTTGTCTGACTTCAGAGGCGTAATGGATCCAATGTAGAGGGTGCTGTCGGCGTTCTATATCCAACATGTGATCGTAAGTTTGGCCACAAACGACGAAGTCCGAGGGCGTGGGCAATTTAAAGAAATCGCCATTGACGCCAATAGTGGAGAAACAAAACAGATTGTTCAATTTCCTTGAGATGCCAGAAGCCTTACCATTGGCTAGTACACGTTCTAAGTTGGGAGGGTATGCTGGTAGTCGAATCAATGGAAAGCGGCCTTCGAAGCAACACCACTTGGAATCATTCGGTTCTGTGGTGAGCATTTTCATTCTGCAACTGGGGCAACTTCTCTGCCATTTTGAACGTATGGTGCTACCACCATTTACAATTAATTGTATCCACCAACTGAAGGAGTTAGCAACTTGTGGAAGAGAGATCTATTGGGGCTGGCGACGTTCCCGATTGCGAAGACGGTCATGTTCACAGCGCAGCATACGGTCGTGTGTCTGTTGTTCGGTAGTAAGAGATAGATTTCATTGCATGACTGGTGGTGAATACGACGTAAGTTCAGGGAGGAATCGTAGTAGTTTATCTGATACAACATAACAATGGAGTCTATTGATGTGAACGAAGGAAAACTTAGACTTCGTATAATTTTGAGAAAAGACCATACAAACTGGTAAGTGGCGAGAGCTAAAATTCGCGTAGAAGTGTATAGTAACTTTCAAACGCTTCTAGTAACTACTCAGGATATCGACATATTACCAATACTAATGTATGTACAGTCTCTCCCAATGGCATCTAGTCACTTCTCAGGATATCGACAGATTACCAATACCAATGTACGTTGTGGTGAAACGACACAGCTAGATGGCAGGGAGCCCATCATTAACATTCCGCCGTACCTCCCGCGGCATCCAGAGACAATCTGTGAAAACGAGAAGTTCTGGCTCGAGGAGGGTAGAAAGAGGGTGAGAGGATGTGATGCTACCCAGCCGTGTGGAACCACACAAATTGCGTGGATCAATGAAAACTCGGCAGGAGTGCGTGGGAATGAAGAACTGGGAAAGATAGATTGTGTATTGCGTTGTATGATGAGATGAGATCTATCTACCCCGGGTCTCTCAAATATATACTGCCAATGTGACTAGTCCACCTCCATCATCCCTGTATCTCCCTGCACGCCCCCCGCGGTCGCTCAGACCATCCCCGTTATCCTGTGTCTCTGTACGCCACAGCCGGCTGTCCGCAGCCAAACTGAGTGACGGTGGCGGTGAGAAACGGATTTTCCCGCCACAACGTACAAAACCATGATACAAAGTTAGTAATCTAGGCTACTTGTTACAATTTGATTTCCGTCTCTTTGCGAGGGGAGTGCCATTCGGTACATGTTCTTGTACACAGATTTCGTTTGCTGTAATAACGCTAACCGAGTGCAAACCACTATCTGGAGATTCTTCCTGTTCGACCATTTCGGCAGCGTCTTCGTCCTCCAGATCAGTCAAAGACGACACTGGGAACTGTTGGTATTTTCCGAGTCCAAAATGACCAAGCAAGTGCTTACTTACTGGAAGAGTGATCAGAATCGTGGCCATCTGAATTCTCCACCATATTGAACTGACAAGGTACATCTACACGCTTTCATTTGGGTTTTGCAGTGTGTCCAGAAGGACTTGCTGAAGCAAGCTGGTTTGACGGTGAGACACTATTCGGACGGCCCCAACCTTGCTTGAGATGTGTTTCTGGAGGGGAACCTTGTTCAGTCTCGGTGGCGGCCGCAGGGCTAGTAGAAGATGACCTTGGTAGGAAGTTGAAGTCCTTCATCGCTAAAATAATTGAACCTGTCTTCATATCTCACCCGCACAAACTGCCATGGACATTGATCAAGGCATCGGTTTGAGTAAATGGGGTTTTCTTGAACCGTTTACCGGGTGGAACTAACACTCACACACGGAAGTCGACAGACCGACCAAACTTTGTCACTCAAGAAACCGTTTTGACAGAGAATCCACGGTAGTGACAATATTCCGACAGATCCTGGTAAAGGCCTCCACAGGACCACACACGTGCATGGTGCAAGGCATCCGATCTTGAGCGTTGGTAATGTCAGCCCCTGATCCATAGACAACGTCAACATCAACAGATATGAGGACCATTGAGTCAGAAAGACTTATGTCTGATGAATAGATGCATCCATTATTAGTGGTTGATTGGATGATGCCAAAAATTTGGCTGCAATGTACATGATCTCGCCAGGGGTATACAGTTCCGCATTGTATGGAATGAATGTTGATACGGACGCATACAGGTTATCGTTTGATACTGTAGAATCCAGCAATTCGCGCCGAATTGAACCGACAAAACCATCAAACTCCGGTACAGGCACTGTGGCGGTATAACGCTTGGCTCTCCCTTCTGTGGACGGTTGAATAACCTCCGACCCCATAAACAACAAAACCGTGGAGGAAAGCGGATGCGAATTGCATTGATGAAGACGTTGCAATAAGGGATAGGTGTACTTAAAACGATATTCATCTTTAGGAAGAACGTAGCGAGAGGAGCTGCACAAACAAATGTATTAAGCGGAGTTGAGCTCAACAGCTAATCAAAGCGAGCTTTTAAAGAGGTGCCATTGCAGCGCTTAGAATTCAAGTCAGTAAAATGTAACAAAGAAGTAATTGGAGATGCTTGGAAATCAGAACTCACAGTTATTAAGCAAGAAAGAAGTCAGTAGAACATGGAATTCACTGGACGAGGATCATTCGAAACGATAAGAAAATGCTAGAAGTCACGATGGTGTTGCAGCTGATCATATATCAGGGTAACAACAAAAAACCTAAACAGGGTTAGAACAATGCCACACGACAAATTGCACTGCCACCCGGCAAATTGCAACGCCACCAGGCAAACTCTTCCGATCAATGAGAATGCTTCGAGCCGACAAACCATGGATATATATATTAGATAGGTATTGTCGGAGGTGACCTTCAGTTGCGTTTACAAATGAATGATCCTAATGGTAATGAATTACGGCGTCGATCAACCTTACTCAAATGTGGAAAGTTCATTGTCAAGGGACCAAATCGTGTGTAGTCTATAGATGGACATGACAAACTTTCATGTATTGGATTTGAAATAAATGGATGGATTGATGCATATTGACAGTACATTATTTGGGGTTAAATGGGACATTCTAATCGGAATCAGATATCTGTTAGCACACAATATCTGGAGACTGTGTGTACCATGGGAAAATTTCCAAAGCTCACTTGCTGAGATATGTACAGAGAGTTAGCATTATTGTGTGCTTCACATCTATCCTTGCGACAGACAGATGAGCCTGATCTTCTTTTCCATGAAGCATATTGCTTTGGCACATCTACCAAAAATCAACGAATTGAGGCTTGGTGGAATTTATTTGCCAATCTGCCAACAGATAGTTGGCACACACTCATTGGGGGTGTAGAAGATCGTGGGTTGTTTGATGGAGGCAATATTGATAAACTTTGCCCGCAGCATATATATGGCAATGCTCCAAACTCATATTCATACATTCATCCAGACACACAATACCTATAGGATGCAAAGCCTGAAGCAATGTGAGCATTGCCTTCCCACCAGTATTCCAGTCAATATGGATTGGTATCCTACACCTGGAGCACGTGATCATTGTAGTCCACCCAATTCTGAAACTATCCCTGCACTAGAACATAGCCCACTCCTCGATAAATATGACCTGGACGAGTTTATACCCTCAACAACGCGCCAAATTTTAAATGATCTTCTTAGTGCAAAATGTTCACCCATCACGTATTCCTAGAAGGATGACCATGTTTATTCATATGGTGAGCTGCGTTTAGCAGTATGGAACTTCATCAATGCTGGGTGGAATATTGAAATTCTTCTACCTCCATGGGAACCTGAGGAAAGAATTGCCAAACATGAAGCAAATATAGAAGCTGCATGAGGTGAAAACCTGGGAGTGATGGATCCTGGCCTCACCAATGATGAGGCATTAGAAGAATTCAATGAATCTGTAGTTCATGACCACATCAGTGAGAAGCAAAATTACTTTCTGAAACCAGACCCCACACACTGACATCAGCCAGGTTTCCCAACATTATGGCATAGGCTGAAACTGCATTTGCTTCAATCAAGTTTCTGGAAGCTATATTTCATTGTTGCGATGACCAATTGGAATGCTTGATATGTGAAATCTCACTGCCGATTGCATGTTGCTGATTTTGCACTTGGAGATTAGTCTGACTAACCTTGAACCCCTACAACCTTATTTCATTTGCTTGAACTGTATTTGCAGCGTGATCACCATCACCATCACCATCATCATCACCATCATCACCCTGACAACGATTTCGACCGCTGAAGCCTTAATTACTTGCTACTTCCGCCATTTGCATCATCGCCATCACCCAGGCCATCACAACTTACTAATTCGCTACACAAAGCCTTATCGCAACCTTCTCCTCCACTGCTTCTGCAGTCTCCAGGGCAGACCCCTTTCGAACTTTTCCAGATCAACTCTTATTCACTCGCAGGTAGGCTCAGTCGCTTCGGCTCGTCGAGTACATCAAGACCTTGCAAGGAGGCTGGGGTACGTCCATTGTTGACACTCAATTCGCTGCTCTACACCTCCTCCTCCTCCTCCTCCTCCTCCGCCTCCTGCAGGGTTGACCCGCTTCGATCGTTTGCAGATCAACTCCGATTGACTGACTGGTAGGCGCAGTCGATTCGGCTCGTCGAGTACATTAAGCCAGTGCAAGGACGCTGGGTTACGTCCATCATTGACTTTCGATTCACTGTTCTTCCTGCTCTTTCTCTTCCTGCTCCTCATCTTCCTGCTCCCCCTGGTCTGACCCGTTTCGAACTTTTGCAGATCAGCTCTGATTGACTCGCTGGTATGCTCAATCGATTCGTCTCTTCGAGTACATCAAGACCTTGCCAGGACGCTGGGGTACGTCCATTATCGACTCTCAATTCGCTGCTCTACCCCTCCCCCTCCTCCTCCTCCTCCTCCTCCTGCAGGGCTGACCCCTTTCGATCTTTTGCAGATCAACTCTGATTGACTCACTGGTAGGCTCAGTCGATTCGGCTCGTCGAGTACATTGAGCTGGTACAAGAATGCTGGGGTATGTTCATCATTGACTTTCGATTCACTGTTCTTCCTGCTCCTCCTCTTCTTGCTCCCCCAGGTCTGACCCATTTCGAACTTTTGCAGATCAGCTCTGATTGACTTGCTGGTATGCTCAATCGATTCGTCTCGTCGAGCACATCAAGAGCTTGCAAGGACGCTGGGGTACGTCCATTATTGACTCTCAATTCGCTGCTCTACTCCTCCTCCTCCTGCTCCTCCTGCTCCTCCTGCTCCTCCTCCTGCTGGGCTGACCCCCTTCGATCATTTGCAGATCAACTCCGATTGACTCACCAGTAGGCGCCATCGATTCGGCTGGTCGAGTACATTAAGATGGTGTAACGACACTGGGGTATATCCAATATTGACTGGGCAATGGGAGCGTACTGAGATACAAAAGTAACTCACCTTATCATCATACAATGAATTACACACTCTATCTTTCTGTGCTTTTGCTCTCACTGGCTCTTTCTGAGATTTCGTAGATCCACACAAATGCATGAATCCTCATGGCCGGGTAGTATCATACCATCTCACCCTCTGTCTTTCTCACGAATTCCTTGTGAATCCCGCCAGAGGTGCGGCGGAGTGTTGATGATGAGCATTCTGCCTTCTAGCTACGCTATTTCACCTCATTGCCCTCCAGTGCCGCCCCACGTATTTTGCAGCCAAGTAGGTGTGTGTGTGATACCATGGATTTTAGTGTCAGAGATAGATTTCAGTTTAATGAGAACTCGTATACAAGTAATCTGTGGTTCAAAAATTTCAATTGTGAATTGGTGACCTGGAAGCAGTAAAATACACGTTAAAATGATTAATTTCCACCTTCTGGGGTGAGGTTCCTAAGGTTCACGAAATCATTGCAACAACCACTTGACCATTCAGAATCATTAGAGCAACGCCATATGTCAGGGAAACTTCAATTTCATTTTTTGGGGTTTGTGGCTACAATAAGCTGATTAGGTTTAATGAGGCAAATTTTGTTTTTGCTGATGGATGATGAGTATGAAGACCATGAGCTGGACAACAGTGAGAATGAAGATGATGGAATTGTTTTGGATATTATGGGCTGAGAATATACGATAAGAAGGAAGGATTTCTAGGTATATTTTCACTTGCATGTGTACCAGTCCTGCGTTCATTATCCAGAGTATTATGTGTATCACAGTCTATACTGGATACTCTATCAATCTCTGTATCCGCATCTGAATGATTCATTTCCCCACCATGCACAGGTCGTTCCTTCTTTGTTGGCCGCATTCTCGCAGGATCATCATCCAGTACTGAAATATCGCTTGCAGTAGGCTTATGTTTTTCAGAGTTGGTTTCATTTTTCTCAGGTTTGATTACTGGAAATGTTTTCAGTTGTAACGGTTTTGATTGTGATTTCTTGAATTTGAAATATGTCAATGATTGTGGTAACATATTGTAATCTGCACATGGGTATATTACCTCTCGGACAATTTTCTCTTTCTTGATATGACCTGGGGAACAAAGTGACTGCCATCCAGTAACTCAAAGGCCGGTCATATTTTCACTGTCGTTTTCCAAGTCATTATCGATGAAGAGAGCATTTTTGTCAACGGCTGGAATGATGAGAATGAATCGTCGTATAACTGCAGCTTTATTACTCATCTTTGTTAGATCTCCCATGACATATGTTGTCGGTAGTGCCATCTTCATAAGAAGTTTCCTTAATGTTCCCCCTCCATCCAGTATGTCCCACCCAATACACATTGGCAACCGCTTTTGTGTTTTTCCTTGCTCTTTAGTAAAGAGAACCAGCTGACAACCCGTTAATGATGCGGAGAAGCCTGGGTGTAATGTAGCATTTCCAAACGACATTGTACATGATAATCCACCTCTTCTGAGAAGTGCCTCTTGTTGGATAGTCTTCACTTCTTAACACACTGCTGATCCGGTGCCTGTGGAAGCATTTTTGTAATGCTCTCATGCTTCCTGTAATGTACTACCATGTACTTCACTTGCAATATGTGCATGTGTTGAACGCTGTGATTGTACTTTCAATGGACTTGGTGTTGGTGACTTTGTATCGCATAAGTCAATTACTTAAGGTTGAAGTTTTGCACCTTCAGTAAGACGGTGGCTAGTCATTGGGTGATTGCATTGTGCACATCGGCCATTCTCCTTGGGATAATACTTATCACACCGACTACACCCTTGAATGATACAAAATCCCAACGACATATTGAATGGATATGGAGGCGGAAGCATCGCAAAATCGATGATACGAGTAAAGTATATGAAACATAAGTAGGGATTTTAACAGACATAACAATACCGTAGGAGCAACGGCAAATATTCTTATTTTGTGATGACAATGTGTTCTTTATATATTTACTCACAGGATAATACAATCCCAAATCTCCAATGGTAAGCTATTTTCTAGTATTTCATAATGATACTAACAGATTACTGTTCCCGCCATTGGGCAGACTCAACAGTTTCAATCGTTAGATCAACCCTGATTTACCTTGCACGTACTACTGGTAGTATGGCTAGTATTGTGTACAAAATTTTATCTTAGGTAGATGTGTACGGGTTTCCCAACCTCTAGTATTTTGATTTTAAGACATCATCAGTAACTCACTCTAGGCTAGGTTTTGATAGACCACATGTACAAGTTAACAACTCCGGGTATTGTGGCTTGCGAACAGATATCACCGCTGTCACCTGCTACCCAGAAACCAAAAGTGCCCGACATGTCCCTATAACCTACCGAAGCCATAGCATACGATTTAGGGAATTAAGGAGGTGTGAACCGAGGGTATTTGATTAGTGACGGCTATACGACGGTGACACAGCTATAGCTATTGATGCAGTATGTAATTCAGTGATTATAATTCAGGGATTCAGATCATGCATAACCGATCGATGTGTAGCGAATTTGCCTTTGAGTGATCATCAGTAATCGAAATGTGTGAATGCTGATCTTGCTGGCGCTCAATGAAGGCAAAGAGAATGAAAGATACTAATTGTCTGTCTATCGTACAAAGAGAGAATAAGATAGACATATATAAGAAACGAAATCATACCAAGAACGAAACATCATGAGCAAAGCACTACTCAGGCCGGAGGCTCCCGGGGAGATAGGAACCATACCAAGCCCCTAAGCTAGTGGCCACCTTAGTCCCGACGCCCAGCGAGCTAAAGCCCGTGGTGAAGCGCCAGCGTATTGGGCAGAGCAAGCAAAATTCTGAGCCGCAGTGACTCCTCACAGATACCGACTCCGCACCAATTTGATTGTTACTTTGTGTGTTGATTGATTGTCTATCTATCGCGAGTACCGATGCTCGTATATGTACAGAGATCTCGCAGCAGTGCCTCGGCACCTCGGCACCCCGTATACCGTACCGGCATGCCCTGCCCCTCGTGCCCTATCGGCATGCCCTGTGGCAATCTTCGAGAGTCCTACGGAGGGTTCTACGTATACATGCAACATTGATGAAGGTAACAGATCATAGGCACCAGCCGATGCATGCATGTGCCGCGCAGCAAGTAGAAAAGCGCCAAGTATAACTTCCAGCTTATAGCTAATTAGCTAAATCGACCCAGCAGTGACCTCCGTAACTCCTGCACATCATGCTGAAAAGAACTATCTGCTGAGCTGCTAGCCAGACGCGGGACAGAGTAGGTATTAGATTAGTCACCCGTATATATATACCTACGGGTGATAACCTTATCTTGACGGACCTGATGGCCTCGAAAATATTAAATCAAGTCGCGCAGATCTACGCTTTAAAGTGGCCGTGGCCGCCGCCACAACCGAGGCCGCTTGATGCACAGAGAAAATATGGATGTGGAGAGAAATAAATAAATAAAATTACATTATGATATATTACAATAATATTGAAATACGTTCTAGAGAATGAGGCAAAAATCTCGCGAGTTCAAAGAAGCCATCGTTCCATCTGCCCACACCGATCTTCCGCCACACACCGCTGTATTCTAAGTAAGATTCTGCTCTACTTCTTTTTCTCTTCTTTTGTTGATAATCACGATGACTTCGAATTTGAATCCCTAACAATCAGAAACATACAAATCTGCGCTACAGTGAGCTCCAACATTTCAGCACTGACGAGTACAGCATTTGACTCACTGATATACTAGGGCCAAATATCATTCAGCCCAACATGCAGCCCAACAACCGATAGTAAATCTTTGTTCTCCATGAGAGGAGCAACTTGGCATCCAGATCATGCTACCTAGCCAGCACAAACGTGATCGGCAACACACTCGGCTTTACAGGTGTCCCTAGCAGCTCCACCGGTGGTGGAACAGACACATTACGTTTTGCGATCTCGACCGCGACATTTCTGGGTAGAAAGTTGTTATTGGTGCGCAGGGTGGTATTGCCGTGCACAGCTTCGTATTGCCGCCTTTCGCTGCGGGGTGCGGTAACTGGTGGGAGGGGTAAATCTGGAGTTTTTGTCAGCACGTGTATGTACTCTACTCTGCAGGTAAGCGACAACGCCTACCTCGGGAGGGAAAGCACCATGCCACATAACTTGGGCATGTGGAGTTGCTGGTGGCAATCTGCGAAGCCCCCATACACGCCTTGATAAAGTCTCCTTCTGTGACGTGGAGCGCTCTTCCGGAACTGAGAAGGATGAAGCAATGACCTCTTGCGCCAGCCTCAATGTCCACATGGTATGCTGGGGGAAGATCGGCGAGTTTCGTATACGATGAGGCTTTCGGCTCCTTGGCAAGTACTGCGGGAAGAGGAGCGACAATGATCATAAGGTAGCGAAGTTCCGGAAACGACAGTGTTTACACTCTGAGCAGGAAGTGGGTTAAAGGACGGACATCTCCGTCATTCTGGCTTAGGGATTCACACCATATCTAAATAACTCTTGTGGATAGGGCAACTTGTTGTATAAGGAGATTTCGCATTTGCGCATGTCTGAGAATCAATGCGCCCTAACCAAATACGAAAATGGGGGCGATCAAGTAGGCTGAAAATTGTGATGCAGCCAACAACCAAAAAAGAAAAAACAGTCAGCCGCACCGCTAGACTGTGGTTTGGCTCTTCACGAGAATCGTGCAATAACACGACTTGTAAATAGAAAGAGCAGTAGAGAGAGTGCGTAGATATCATGATATATCATCGATTCTAGACATTGCTCACAGCGCTCTGTATTTCCCATTGACTGATATCTGTATATCGCTGTCCTCACTCCTACTAACTTCGTTCCTCTTTCACACCCTTGGCCATCAATATGCATCCTTGTCGCTGTTAGTGACCTATTACCTGCTAGTCCGCAACTGAACTTGATCCTTCACTGGGTTAGCACGCCCTGGCTCTGAGCGTGTGGTCGGATGTAGTAGTAATGGTGTTGGTCTTAAACTTGCTTAAAATTGCAGGAGAAACTACAGGGGTGAACACTTTTACCAAGGAACTCCAATATACCCAACTTAACCAATCACAAGTGCCAAACCGAGTACCTCGCTAGGAGCGAGCGACATATAATGACTCTTAGGATATATCTTGGCGGTTACACGCATTAGGCGATAGCTGAAGTTCATGTCACACGTAGATAGATCTGAGTTACTGCAAAACTGTGAATATTTGTTGGGGTGATGGAAGTGCTGTAACTATCTGGTACTGGCTGTGCTTCAAGCTTCAAGCTACTCGTAGAGTCTATAAGTGGTGACCATGCAGCAGGCACTTCCGGGAGGACGCTTGATGAGAAGACTTGAAGCCATGATGGATTGATACACAAATTCGGAGTACACGGGGCCTGGGGGCAAAGCCGCTACTTAAGACAATAATCTTCGCATTGCAGAACGACTAGTGGAAAACTGCTCGACATGTCGTAGCAGTAGTCTGTAATATGGTTTACCGGGTGACCCCCCACATGACCAGGAAACAGTATATCAGGAAGATAATTTATTTTTCCAGGCGTGGCCTTTACTTTATCAAGTCACCCGCCCCTAACCGGGTATTTGTAGAGATATTTTGGGGCTGCGTAGTTGCTGTACCGATGCTTCTCTCCCGCTTAACCTCGTGCTCTGAAGTTTGGTCGAATGCGTGTCGGATAAGTGTGATTATATAATTAATAAATATCAACCGCAAGGAATATATCTTGCGAATTGAACTACGATAAGTAAGTAGAGAAGACCAAGTGGGGAATTGAGTGCACGTGCTCGTGGCCAAGCGAGCGGAGATGGGGAAGATGAGGAAGAGGACGACTTGGTGTCATGGTGGGAGTTATTTTAGTTTACCGGAGGAGGAGGAGTGAGTCCTGTGGAAACCTCATGATATGCGGCCCATTAAAGCATATCCCGTGACACCTATAAGGATCGATCTCAAGAGTGATAGTGAGAAATTGTGTGGGTTTTCCTAGTCTGAGTGATCACCCATTTTCAATGATACGCTGATACTCTGAAGTGAATTTTAGTGCACTATCGCCACCTTTAGATGATAGAAATCCACATGTAAATTTCAAGTACCCACCAACCTTGAATTTGTACAAACAATGAGATGCAAGGCTTTAAGACTCTTATTGAATGACATCTGAAACTGGTCCGTAATCGGAAATAAGGTGTTTCTATCCAATGCGTTACACTATGGAGCGAACTGTTGCTCTAGTGCCCACACTTTTTGTTTTTCATGCTGAGTAACCTTACAAACGAGGCGAAAATCAGAGAACGATAGCAGCGAACTAGGTGCTTTTGTAACTTAGGTGGGAGACAACGAGAATAAGGCTCCAAGATTTGAGATATTACCACAAGAATGATGTGCTTGTCAGCTTCTTAAGCGTAGGGTAGGGGTTATCAGGCCATGTGTTCTTGTAGGACATCTCAGCTGCGGCTGGAATGCATGAATCAAGAAATCTATAGGTAACATTCCTTAAGGGATTTGGCTGGCTGCGGTTTCTATTGGCAAGATTGAAAACAAGCAAAGCCTGCATCCAGTATTAAGCAAGCAGAGACATCCATATATATCGTCATTTATAAGGGATAAATATCCCCGGGATACCGACCACAATTTAGCATCGGTTCTGCCTCCCAACCTTCTAAGCGCTCCGGATTTTTGCACCAAATCATGCAACGTCCTCACCACGTCCCAGACCCTGCACTGCAGTCAATGCAAACTGTGCAATGGAAGATAGGCTGGAAATCACCGCTCTCCATTGTCGGGTTGTATTTGGTTGCAGCAGGTCTGGCGGTAGGTCATCATTTGTATTATAAATCTCTCGATGGTAAACCTGCAAGGAATCAAGAGGTATGAACTCAAACTTTAGCCATAACCTGAAGAGACACTATGGCTATTTAACGCAAAGAATGCAGTGGGTTATTCGAGCTGGAACAGCTGTCGCGGTGTTGTTTAAAATTATGCTAGCCGCTTCAGTTGGTGTTACATTCTCGGAGAGATCATGGACCACTCTAAGAGCGAAATTCATAACGCTGGGAGGTGTTGATAGTCTTCTAAGCCTCACCCATGATCCGACCAAGTTGTTCACCAAGGAGCTTGCAGTCAAGGCGAAGCTTGCCATGCTGCTGGCTCTGACAATCTGGTAAGTTTTACTGCTGTAAAAATTATATAGGGACTAACACAGAAAGGATTTCACCTTTAGTCACCATCTTCGCTCCAGGTTCAATCAGTGTCGTCCTTGAGATTTCAACCAGCAACAAAAACGTACCAATCTACAGCTTGAATTTTTCGCGGGTTCCCTAGTCACTGACTCCTGACGAACGCCGACGCGCAGCGGAGATGTCGGTGATGAGCTACGGCTCGTTCAAAGATATGAGTCCAGGGTTAGGGTCACCAATCTACGACCACCCCTCAAGTCGAGCAACAGCCATCATATACCAGACTGTTTATGGGGGTCAAATAATCAGCTCGGAATCACCGTGCGGGGCAAATTGCACTCTTACTCAGTCATTCGTAGGGCCAACATACAAATGCGATCAGCTGGACCCATACGATCCAGAGGCTCCGTGGTGCAAGGAACCCTTTAACCCAAACTCCAAATGCGAAGACGTGATTGGCGACTTCGGTCTAACGGATCCCAAGAACGTATGGTGGTATGAAACAAGGAATTCATCGGTTAGCAATTCGACCCGAGCGGTATTAAAGCCTTGGACGGAGGGGGTGTTGTGGGTGCGACATAAATATCTACCTGCCGAGTTCCGAAAGAGCTACAACTACAGTACCCCATACCAGCCACGTATCCCTGGTTCCGCCTGGCACAACTTTACCTTCAGGTGTAGGCCCCACAACGCGAGATTTGATATCACAAGAACCTATAAAAACTTCGAACTGCACATTGAGGGGTCTACTACGTATGTAAGGGAAACAGGTCTGGTGTACAGTGCACTAATGACTTGCAGATACCTTGATCCGATCAAATATGGAATGGTGGGTTCAGACTATCAGTTTATCGAAGGCAATACGGATGATCCCAAAAATTATGCCAGTTACGCTATCCATGAGACTCTGTATTCAATCCTCTTTGGCGTCGTCGGAACTACTTCTCGCGGAGCTGCTTTCGACTCAACGGGACTTGATGGGACTAAACTTGTTGAAGATGTTGCATTCCCTGCGGAGTTGGGAATTCGCCGGCCTCTTCCAAATCTCCGGGAATTAGTCGAACAGCTGCACTTCAACACGACTATAAGTCTCCTTTCTGTCGACAATTTAATGTACAAGCAGGCACAGGATGCTAAAGCAACCATAACGACCAGCACCAACGTCTTTAGCTATAACCGCAGTGCGCTCCTTCTTACGTATGGCACAGCTCTAACTGCGGGATTGGTGGCTGTTTTCATCGGATTGAAGTCGTTGTGGGATAATGGTGTGAGCATGGGTATCGGGTTTTTGGCGACTTTGACGACAACAAGGAATAGGACATTGGATGAACTGGCAGCTGGAGCATGTCTTGGCGCTGAACCTATGCCTGATCGGCTCCGAGCTACTGAAGTACGTTTTGGCGAATTAAGTGCGCAGAGCATGCCAAAAGAGGAGGCTGAAAAGCTCCGCGGCGGCGATAACAGACATGCTTCTTTTGGGGTTTCGGGAGAGATTGCAGTCCTTCAGTATGGCGTACCATACCGCTGATCAGAAATTGAGTTAATGACAATATGTATGATATTTAATTGACTCACTTATTTCGTATTATCACAAATCCGGCCGAAGTACATCCAGTACCAAATAGCAGTTCTACCAAGTATCTGACGACATGGTTGTGAAGACAATCAAGAACAATTTCGATAGAAGAATTGGAAACAAACATTTATGCAGTTCTTAAAATTGATGTCGTAGGTGAGGGCACTGGAGTAATAGAGTTTTATGAAGTCGCACTCGGAAATACAGACTTTCATTAATAGATCAATCCGAACGCTGGTGACTTGCAATTATGCAATCATCACACCGCCCAGCCAAGTATGTTTCCTTCCCTTATTCCAGTGTTATTGCATTCTCCGACCAAATTGTTGAGATACTACAAAGCACAAAGGCCATCATCCGAGCCTAAAATAGGGAAGAACTCACAGAAGTAGATATTATCAACTTCACCCGTCCGCCTTGGCCCTGGCTTGGAGTGCCGTTCTTTAGCTGGTCGTGGCCTAGATGGAGGGAATCTATGATAAAAGGGAGCAAATTCCAATGTGTCGCACTCTCACATGTTCGCAGACCGTAGTTCTATTATCGGAGTATGTCAGTCAACCGACAATGAGTGACCTGGGGCTTGGTACATACGGGGTGATTCAAGAAGAATTGGGCTAAGGCTAGCCGCGCCACCATGCACTGAACATCGTACACTGTATTGCAGTTATTTGCCATCTGTGAGAGCTCCATTGATTTTTTCGCCGGAATGCAACGATATGGGCCTACGCCGTTACTGTTGAGGTGAGGCCGATACTGGTGAAGACAGGACCGATCTTCACTAGTTTCCGTATGTAACGCTTAAGCTTATGCGCACATGCTTTAAAGATTGTAGGTCGGGGTATTTATACACATGAAGGTATCACTGAGTATTGATGATAGTTAACACACACTGGAGAATATGTTTTAGTGGGGAATGAATTTTTTAGCTCAGGTGTCTTGAAACTTTGGTTCGAAAGTGCGAAACTGATAGACAGGGGTAGAGCGCGCACCTTATGAAAATTCCCTTCCCCCAGATGCTCCTGGCTCACACGGGTTTGAATTGACTTCAATTTTTTCGGACTCAGAGGCTAGATAGTTGGGGAGACCCGACGCGGAGTATGATATTGTAGCCGCGGTATATCGATACCGCGGTTTGTCGTTGAAATAAGCTCACCCCTGTCCGCTGCCACAATTATGAATCCCTGTGATCCTAGCTCGCTCATAGTATGGTTCATAGTCTCGTTCCTAGAGAGAATGAACCTCGGTAATGTGGTGTGAGATAAGCCTTTATCCTTGTAGCTCAGCAATGATAAAGGTGATGGGTAGAGAAGCTATTCGATGTTTGCGGTATAATCGATCCTTCAGCAATCCGATATCCCCGCCGTAAGCATACCTCCGTACGGGACCAAACTAGCACGAGTGCGACAGATATTTATACCTCACCCGGCGCCTATTAGAAATGCACGAGAAACAGTACTATACACGCTTACACACCACCCTACGCTTGGTAGCAACACAGTGGACTTGGGGTGGAGAATCCTGAAATGCGGGGTAAATATTAATGACATAGTGACTGGATATAATACCAACGTTCTTCCCATCGGGTACGTACGGGATTGAGATATAAAGCGCCATATCTCTGAGCAGTAATGGGTAGAGGTAATGCGGTAGAGAGGTACTTCGGGAGTGTTAAGTCGACACCAAGCCCCAATACCGAGTATATACATCAACGACTAACATCACGTGGTTCAGGGCAGGGGGCCTGTTGACACGTGTACACTGTGGTGGGCGTGGAAAGCTCGTTGATTGTACCCCGTGTATGTACATGTCTACATGTCTAAGTCTAAGAGAAGAGAGACGAGAAAAGGAGAAAGCTTAAAAGGGCACGATGTCTACAATGCTGTACTGAAAATGGCAACCCATGTAACAGCCAAGCAGTCACATAATGCCGGTCGATGATCTTGGGCGAAAGCCCATTATCTCCGTCAACAAGATCTACATTTGTATCGTGGAGTACATTCTTACAATTCTGCGTTATGGCTAACAGCTGGAGTTTAACTGGTAGTGATGTGTCGTTCTACCTAACCCGGGTTCCGAACGCGTCCAGACGTCCACGGGAGCTTATGTACCGTATGCGGGAGTGCGGTGCCGAAACGGCGTCAAAGCTTAGGTGCTGTAAGATAGAGGTGCCTACTTGACAGTTGATAGTTCCACTTAAAGGTCAATGGGCTGATCTGAGCAGAGTTTGTTTATCCAGTCAGGCTTGGTGGAGGTGGGGCAGATGTTGGAAATCTCCTCGACTCCACACCCGAGTCTACCCGAGTCCATAGATCCATAGTAAAGATTTTGCGAATGCCGAATTCGCCAAAGCGGTTTCGAAGTCCGAAACAGGGTCACTATCGAGAACTTACAGAAGCTTTCAACAGTTAACACGAATTTCGGAAAGTGCCCTAAACTTTCGCAGCTTTTCACCGCTTTCGTGGCTGTCATCGCTTTCCTTATGTTAAGCCAATTTTTCTCGAAAATCACTTATATTTCTAAAAGCATGCTGAACTTTCTCATCGTCTCTATTTTCACAGCCACGTACAGTCTTTTCCGTGAACTTTCCAGCTTCCCTCCCACTCTCCAGCTTTCCTTCTACTTTTGCGCTGTAAAAGGTGTGATGGATCTCGTTCAATCTTCAGTAGGTGCGATTGTGTATACAGCAGTATGTATTCACTATCGGCCTATCTACCTATCAATTGTTCGAGTCAGTTCACGGAGGATGTCAGTCCATGGAGTACCGGTTAGTTCATGGAATCCCACCTTCCGGGGATGAACTAGTCACATCAGTGCACCGTGAACTGACTGGAAGATATATAATGTAGTAATGAAGCTCAAGAAAAATTAACCACTACTCTGTACATCTTCACCGGCGTCGCTACAATCAACAACATCCCTCAACGTCGTCGTGCAACTAAAATTACGCTATGCTCCATGTCTTCGGCAGTATCACTGCCCTCTTTCTCCGCAGTATTTTCTTCCTCTTCGTCTTCTTCCGTTGAGACTTCCTGTTCTGTCTAATCGCTCTGTGCTCTATCTTTAGCAAAACTAAAGTTAGTGTGCTCGCATACATCTCTACATGTTTAATCGATGGCGCTTTGCATTATGATTAGGCCCTGGCGGTGCAAGTGTCGAATTCTCTGCAGGATTAAATTAATTTGAATGTCTACAGCGAACTTGTATAAGCTTTGCAGGGAATTGGAGTAGTGCAACCTCCCGAATTGTCACTTCTCGGTGGCTACCCTTCTTGTATAGAGGAATCTGAATCATTATCCGGTGGCAAATGGTAGGTGCAAGATGGTCTAAATTCTTAGTTGAGCTGATTTGTTTAGTGGGCATACTTGCATGCGCATATATGCGTATAAAACATACATGGGCTACTGTATAATCTAATGTAATACTCCCTAAACTAACTTGTTACTTCGTTGAGTGCACACACTCTAAGCTGACTAGTTACTTTACATAGAATAGTTCCCGCTCCGCGAAGTGATTGGTCAGCTCATGTAGTGTGTACGCTCCATGAAGTGACTATTCCTTTCATGGAGCTCAGTTACTCCGCAGATTGACCGGTCACTCCGTTGACTGACATCCTGCGTGAACTGATTAGAACAAAGACGTTTAATAACCATCATCTGACAGATAAAAGCCGTCCTCCTCCTCACCATCCTGGTTGCCATACTCCTCACTTTCCTCACTGTCCTGAACATTCTCGCTACAATACTCACCATCCTCGCTGTCTTGACCATCCTCGGTGTCCTCCTCCTCGCCGTATTCACCATCCTCGGTGTCCTCAACATCATCTGCGCCCTGGCCATCCTCGGTTTCCTCCTCCTCTCCGTATTCACCAACCTCGGCGTCCTCACCAACCTCGGCGTCCTCTACGTCATCGACATCCTGACCATCTTCGGTGTCGTCCTCCTCTCTGTATTCACCATCCTCGGCATCCTCAGCGCCCTGCGCATCCTCGGTGTCCTCCTCGCCGTATTCACCATCCTCGGCGTCCTCCGCATTATAAGCACCCTGACTATCCTCTGTGCTCTCCTCCTCGTCATATTCACTAATCTCGGCGTCCTCACCATCCTCGGCATCCTCTGCGTCATCGACATCCTGACCATCCTCAGTGTCCTCTTCCTCTGCGTCCTCGCTATCCTCGGCATCATTAGCGCCCTGATTATCCTCGGTGTCTTTGTCCTTATCGTATTCACCAACCTCGGCGTCCTTGGCGCCTTGATCAAACTCGGCGCCCTCGGCGTTCTCAGTGTACTGACCATCCTCGATGTCCTCGTCGGCATACTCACCATCCTCGGCGTCATTGGCGCCCTGACCATGCTCGGTATTCTCCTCGTCGCCGTATTCACCATCCTCGACGTCATCGGCGTCCAGAACATACTCGGTGTCCTTCTCCTCACCATATTTACCATTCTCGGCATCATCAACGCCCTGACCATACTCGGTGTCCTCCTCCTCGTCGTATTTACCAACCTCGGAGTCCTCGGCGCCCTGACCATCCTCGGCATCGTCGATGTTCTCAGTGTCCTGACGATCCGCGATGTCCTCCTCCTCATCGTACTCAGTGTCCTGACTATCCTCAGTGTTATTAACCTCGCGGTATTCACCAACCGCGGCGTCCTCGGCACCCTGACCATCCTCGGCGTCCTCCTCGTCGTCCTCAGTATCCTGACCATACTCGGTGTTCTCCTCCTCACCGTCCTCACTATCCTCACTGTCATCGCCGCCCTCGCAGCCCTCGTCTTCGTCATCATTGCCACCACCGTCCGCAGAATCATCATCACCGTTCAAACTATTCGAATAGAGTTCTCGGAAGCTATCACCGCACGTAGCACCGTAACCGTCGGTTGAATCGTCGCAGTTCAAACGTTCGGAAAAGAGTTCTCCGACGCACACATGATAACCATCCATAAAATTGTCATCATCCATAAAATAACCACGTGCACCGCCCAACTCTTCTCTCTCATTTATGTTTGTGAGACGGCGATTGGGAGACGTTCCCCTCGATGCACAAGCGCGAGTGTGTGCCTCATATTCCGAGAGTATGCGAGCGATAGTCATATTGTTCGTCCGTTGAATGCCATTAGAAACATTTGCACCGTTATCAAGGAGAAGACGGACAATAGCAATGCAGCCCGTGCTTACGGCTGCCTCGAGGGCAGTCCCATGAAAGAACCCGCCAGTCGAGGCGTTGACATCGGCACCACTCTCAATGAGCAGGCGGACAGTGGCCTCGTGGGCGTTTGATGCTGCCGCCTGGAGAGCATTGCCATAGTCCCCACCTTGGGCATTGACATCGGCACCCTCCTCAATGAGTAGGCGGACGATGACCTCGTGGCCTTTATGTGCTGCAGCCTGGAGGGCGTTACGATGAATCATCATCCCACCTGGGAATCTGCCGCCCTGAGCGTTGGCATCGGCGCCTGACTTAATGAGAAGGCGGACGATCGCCTCGTTGCCATTTGATGCTGCAATTTGGAGAGCTTTGCCAGAACCCCTGGTCTTTGCACCCTTCTTGATCAGCATGCGGACGATATCCTCGTGGTTTTTCGATGCTGCCGCCTGAAGGGCGTTATCATAGTCCCCGCCTTGGGCATTCACATCAGCTCCCTTATCGATGAGCAAGCCAACGATGGCCTTATGTCCTTTATATGCTGCCACCTGGAGTACGTTTCCGTAGGTACCGCCCTGGTAGTTCACATCATATCCTTGACGTAAAAGACAGGCGACAAAAGAGTGGAGTCCAAGATAAGCTGCAACATACAATGCAGTCACCCTGTCGCAGTCGCTCATTTCAATGACAAATTGGAAAGCGAGACTCAACTGTGAGTCTAATTGCGCTAGTTTATGAAAAGACTTCCATAGTTCGTTATTGGATCCGCGTGCACTTTTTGCAAATTGTGGCCAGTATTTTGCTGCAAACTCGAGAAATTGGTAACAGTGAAATATCGGGTATTTGGATAATTCCGACCAGGATACGTTGTCTAACGACACACAACTAAACTCATCGAATGATAGATAGTCTATACACGCAATAGCCAGCTCAGCGTTTGCTTGCTGCGGTGGTATAAATAAATGTGGACAGGAGACCTGAATATAATCTTGGAGCAAGAACTCTTTTGCAGATTGATGGACCAGATGAACAACGCCCTCTTGAACTTTAAGTATAGGTCCATACAGAGATATTATTTGAGAAACCCGTTTGGTAAGACTCTTTCCATTTAACGCTGATGCGGATGGGAAACGGTGGCCCGGCTTGAGTGCGCATGCAATTGCCAATTCTTCAATCCTCATCGGCTTCGGGGCAAATAAAATCCACTTCAAAATGAGCTTTGCCATTTCTGCGTCCTTCAGCTTCGAGTTGAGTCGGTCTAGGAAGTACCTATACCATCCATTGATATCCGTTGGTGAAGCTTGAAGAGTTTCTTCCACGGCATTAGGTGGAGTTTCCAAAAGCTTGGAGGTAATCAACGAAACCCAGAGGAACATTCCATCTGCACCGGTTTTGAGCCTTTTCAACACCATACGTTTGGTCTTGCGGTTGTAGTTGCATATATCTGCCAATTCATTCACTTTGTATGAAATGAAAGACTGGATATCGGCATCGATTTCACGACCATGGTCTTCAGTTTTCAATCTGATAGTGGACTCGAATCTCAGAATGCGGAATAGCTTGGTATAGATTTGATCATATGGTCGACTAGTCATCAACACCTTAAGAGAGCTTCCGCCAGATATGGAATTGCTTCTATTGTCGCGGCTCGGTAGGAAATAGTTACTGAACATGTCCAAAAGCTGGTTTCTCGATCTTTCTTCACACTCATCGAGAGCATCGAGCACGACATATGTGTTGCTGACTCGGGGATCAGTTACAATGGCAAGAAAAACATCCCATAGCGTCCCAAACGAATCAACCAAGCGGGAACCATCCGTTTGATAGTATCTCATGGCATGTTTAATGAGATCCGGTGTCGTCTTTATCAGTTGGTGAACAAGTCCCCGCAATATCGACTCGGCCGAATTCCGGGAGTTATCTTTATCGTCACAGAAAAAGTAAGTTACGATCTTGGAATGTTGGTCCTTTGTCTGATCTTCAATGCAGTCTAGCAAGAATGAAGCAAGAACTTTCACAAATGTCAGCATTGGTTCTGGATGAGTCTACCACTTAGTTGAGATAGCAAGAGAAGCTGCCATACCTGTCTTGCCCATTCCAGGATCCCCGGGTATCCACAAAAAGTTCGTTTCATCTGACATCCAATTCACATAATTAACGTCTCTTAAGACCCACTCCAGCGTACCCTTATGACGATTCGGGACGGTCTTCCGGCGAGTTACATAGTCCGTGGTAAGGAAAATTTGATGGCATTGTTGCTCTTTTTCTGATAGAAAGTAACTAAATGCATAATAAATATAACTGTTATTACTTGGCATTCAAATGGCATAGAATCATTCTCGACTCACTCAGCGTGACTTTGGTACGCTGTGGTGGAGCGTTGAATGTGTAGCTCCTTGACAAGCTGTCGGCCTACCTGGCCAGTGAGAATCGCGTATCCATAAGTAGTACTGATATTATTGCAACTACATACATATTTCTCTACGCTTGTTGATAATTCCCGGCGCTTCCTTAACTAATTCCTCTAGTTTGCTTCGCACCATTTCGTAGTACGGATCATCGTGGCCCTGGAATTTCACAAGGTTTGAATGGTCGGTGTCAATGGGTATTTGGTGGTGAATAGCTTCGCGTGGGCAAAAGGAAGTAGCCGAATCCCGAGTTACCAGCCGTAAATATGTGTCCGTTCTTTCCCATTCTCCGTTCGGTAAAACCTTCAACCAATCACAGTCAAAACCGAAGCTCATAACTCCATGCAAAACAAGTGGGGAGGCACAACCTTCACTGTTTTTGAGTCTTTGGTTTCGAAAAACGAAGCGATTAGACAGTCCTTATAGGTAAAACCGTTCTGGAAGGCGTGGTCGATGTGAAGAAGAAGCGGCGACCCCTCTGTTAAGTCTGCAATCAACCGGGCATTATTTTGTCCTCGAACCAATGTTTCTAGGTTTTGCGTGTTGAGACCTCGATTCGGGACCCCAAAAAGAAAGAGCCCTATACAAGATTGAAGGATTGCTCGATCGTCTTCTGAACTACCTTGAGCAGCAATTGCTAACGCCTGCTCGGGGCCAGCAGTCAGTTACTCTTACATGCACCTCGTTGATACAGATGGTTCTGGTGTGGGGGCAAGTCGGGCAATCTCACCTGCTTCACTACGAGACCTCCCATGCTATGAGCCACAAAGATTATAGGCCGCCGGTTCTCCTAAAGTAGACTATATATTAGAAGAACGTTAGATCAGGAAGCTGCCAATAACGTACCCCCTCGCCGTCAGCCCGGACGCTATGTATGGCAAGAAGAAGTTGCCGTGCGTAGTCCCCAATAGAACTAGTGGAGGTACTATTTTTCAAAGCGGCATCGTATCCAAATATGAGAGTCCTAATCTGGGGTATGTCATTGGGCAGGAAGTCTCTCAACCACATTTCGTGTGCAGACGATTGGGACCTCCATGAACCGAACGCATGGCCGCCGACTCCGCAAACTCCGATGATGCTGCAAAGCCAAATCAGACTTCAAACTGAAAGTATTCATGACGCTGAAGAAACTCACTCTACCGTTGCAGCGGGGACACAGTAAAGCGGTGTAAGCCCAAGGAAATTGCAATCGATGGCTAATTCGACCTCGTTTCCCGCAATGGTGATTGGGAGGTCCACTCTCTGGTTGGGCAAACATTCCGCAAAATCAGAAGGCTCATTGACGAAAGTAACAGTGCCAACCTGCCATTTGCGACCTTTCGGCACTAACGACAATGCTTTAACATTTCGAGCGCCATTTTTGTGCTGGTAGACAGGGCTTCGAGGGATTTCTTAAGCTGTTCTTTTTCGATATTGATGGGTACTGACGATAGACGAAACGTGCGCGGCATCGGGCGCGGCTTTTGGCTGTTTGTTTTGGACATCCTGAACAGATACTGCACTAGTTACAGTGGTTCCGACGTCAGCAGTCAGAATGGCGAGTTTGTAAAAGTTTTTATTATAGATTTGATTGGTTGTTGATTATTAGGGAGAACCACTGTAACCAGTACAGTATATTGGGCAAGGGCTTCGGGGGAGGCACTGAGGCGGGTCTCAAGGCGAAGATGATGAAGGTGAAGTGTTGAAAGCCAACGTCTGAGATGGAAGTCGGATAAAATGGGAATTCGGACAGCCTCCGTGCGCACCCGTACCCCGCACTAAATATCCCGCGAACAGGCTATCTTGACAGTTTGAGCACTAACCGTAATAGCTATCGGATGAGTAGAGGTTACAATAGCGAAGGTAAATGACAAGGATGTGCGCATCCACCACGAACTTTGTGAAGGGAAATCTTTCCGCGATTTGGCAGTTGAATATGGACGAAAAGGGCTTTATTCTTGGTCTATCAAATCATGCCGAGGTGATTGTACGTGCAGGAAGGAGACCTCCATGATCGACGCAAGATAGTACATGTGAGCTTATCACAACCATTGAATACTGCTCTGCTAGTTAGATGATGCTCCCCCTGATAATTATTTTCAAAAGAAGCGCACATTATCGTAGGTGGTATTCCGAAGTCAAGTAAGAGAAGGCTAGGGAGCCTTGTTTGCATATAGTAAGAAGGGTTACACAACGCATAGACCCAGATTGTAGTAGTTGAGCCATTTTAATACAAGGACCAACCCAGAAGCTGCTGAATATGGGTACAAACTTCTTCTTGACGGTCTCCGTTCACGCTACATCCTTCCCTTTTGCCGCTACATATACAGCAACAACGTCATCCTCATGTCGTATCCCTTCACTCTACCCACCTGTTGCAACCGCTTGATAATGTGTTTTTTGCTCCTTTGGAATCAAACGGCCCGGCCGGCCGCCCGGCGATTTACCGGCCACAAACGGGCTAAATCTGGCAGGTGCTCCAAAATGCCGCCAGCGGCTCGGATTTACCTACAAATGCCGGCAGTATTTGTGAATACCTGTGGATGCCAGCGGTATTTATGAATGCTGGCAGTAATTCCAAACGCCAGCGGTATTAATGAACGCCTGAGAATGCCGGCGGTATTTGCAAATGTCAGGGGTATCTACCAGTTTGAATGCCCGCGGTATATATAAATGCCGGCAGTAATTCCAACTGCCAGAGGTATTTATGGATGCCTGTGAATGCCAGTGAATATTTACAATGCCTATCACATATATGGATGCAATCTCTGTACCAGCGCTAGATTATCTTTACCAGCCTGGTGCAAATAGCTGCCAATTATTAATCCGGCCTGGCAGCATGTCTGAAATTCGTAACCGGCTAGGCTTCTGTCAAGCCGTGCCTGTTTGGCTGCTTGGGAACATTGTTTAGAATTGGCATACGGCTAAGCAGCCACCGGTAGAAATGACGCACACCCCATAGAGAAGTAGTTTCTCGAACGGTCTTCCATAGGGAATTTGGTGCGTGTTCTCTACGAAATTCTAGGGAACTAGATACACGATGATACACTAGCAAAAATCTGCGCTAGATACTATGGGCAGCGTTGGATACTGGAGTATACTCCATTCCCCAGGTGCACTCGACTCCATGATGGAGTCCAACGTGCGCTCGACTCCAAGCTCCCAGGTGCACTCAAATTCATGCTCCCAGCTAGACTCGACTATAAGTGAGAGATCGTGCACACGTGACGGTTAATAACTAGGTATTGGGCAGTTTTCACTGGTTGAATCCAGTTTGCACTGATATAATCCACCTCGGTGTTCTTAAGTGGCCCGGCCGCCCTTAGCGCGTGTTTTTAATAAGCGCGGCCGGTCTGCGTGTTGAAACTTGTGATGATTCGAATCATTACAAATTGGTATAAATTTAGTTAGGGGAGGTGTATAACTTATACATATTACATGTCGCCCAGTAATTTCTCTACGGCCTCACGATGCCCTTCGAGAACCCCGACGCCTGTCGCGGGTTCCGCCACCTGTAAAACTGATTCCTCCCGCTTCGGCCTTTTAAGGGAGATGCTCGAAGAAGATAATCAGTGGGATTCGGATCCCTCATCTGGTTACTCCGACTACGATTTCAACAACGATAGCGACACGGTCGCTTCCTCGATGCTTCCTATTTTCGCCTCTTGTGGAAAGATGAAGCCAAAAAGAAGAAGGGGAAAGGCAAAGCGACAACGGCTGGCCCCAAGACAATTACGAGTTCGGGAGTCTCTCCAACTCCCATACAACAACAACGATCAGTATCCGAGAAGGTCTTTACCGACCAGGATAAACAGGAAGAGATGTCAATTGATATAGTTGACGAATTGGTCGGCAAGGAGATTATCTCAGTTATGGATGGACATTTCGGACAACTTTACTCAAAAATAGACAGCCTGAGAACAGAAATGTCGATGCTCAAAACAACCCTTGCGAGCCTTGTGCAGGAAAATAACAAGTTGGGTGAAGTTAGGGGGAATGCACCAGTACCGGAAATGCAGCCACCAACAATGCTTGTAACACCAAAAAACGATCTTACAATCAGGCCATGGCCTGTACTGCCAGCACCAATGAAGCCGGTAGGAACGCCTTTGGCTAGAGAGGTAACAACTCGAAATTGGGCAGAGCAGGTCAAAAAGGACAACACGACACCATTGAATATTCGCGAATCGGATGCGGAACCAGGGCGACCGGGTAAAGCACCGAGATTAATATCCCCACCACCCAGCTTAATGAATTCTTGACATGATGGAGCTTTGGCAACAGTAATCGGGAGGGAAGATGATATCGGATAAAAGGAAAATGTAGGAAGCAGTAGTGTTAGCAACGGTTCCGGGTTACCCGGCTGCGGTCCGGGTTTGGAACCGGACCGGATGGTCCAGTTCGGGTTGTTACCCGGAAAACAGGGGTACCCAGCGGGTTCGGGGACGGGTTGGAACCGGACCGTGGTTCCATATTACGGTTCCTGCAACTTTGCCTCCAATTAAGTATCTGAGTTCTGATCGTATCGTGACATGATCAGTACGTAAATTGTGCAGTGTTATCCCCTCTTTCACCTCCGGCTGTCAGATTTGCGATTGGGCCAATATTCGTTGATTCGCTGTGAAATAAGGTGATATGTCGGCCGAAAAGTGCGGGTTTTCGATAGCGCCTCAACGAATACTGGTTGGATCGCAAATCTGAGAGCGGGAGTGGAATCAGGGGCTAAAACTACACAATCTATTTACTGATCATGTCACGATACGATTAGAACTTAGATACTTAATTGGAGCCAAAATAGTAGATTTGAAATGCCGGGTGTTTGGTGGGAACCCATTGCAACGGTCCGGTTCCGGGTTGGAACCGGACCCAGAACCGAACCGGGAATTTGGACCCGTTGCTAACACTAGGAAGCAGACAGAACTTGCGGAATCCTAGAAAGTGAAATGGTAGAGGGGGATCCAGAGGATTGCGTGATCGAGTGACCGAACTCAGAAATACCATAACATGGAGGAAAGAGGAAAATGATTGAGGCGGAAGACGACGTGGAGGGATGGGAGCACAACAAATGAGTGGGGTGTCGGAAGCCCCGGAAGGATGACAAGATGAGTGACCGTGACGCAGTCGGGTCGTTACGATATATCATGATGACCATGAAGTCACCGAAGTGTTTGACTACCGCGGTGGGAGATATGAGAGATGTCGACTCCGGGAGGGCTCGCCGAGCAGGGCACAGGAATTGGGAGAGTTGGGATATTAGAATGACAGTTCAGATCACGCCTTTGGGTTTGAAGATCCTGCAGGAACAGCATGTGTATTTACGACTCTCTTTTGTTTCAGTTTGCATTTTTGTGTGAGTTTTTGTTTGGCGGTTTGTGTGGGGAAGTAGGAGGGACGACTTTGCATAGGAGAGAGGTAGGTGGAGTTTCAATGGCCTTGTGCCCTCTGCTGACTGACAACCAAGGAAGTTCCGGGCAAATGGCTTTACAATGCCATCACCACTGGTGGTTGGGCAGCTTATGATAACTTAGAGGCTGGGCTCCTCCCTTCAGGGGCGAATGCAAAATCATTACAAACAAACAAACCAAATACATATTACATACTTATTTTATACCATAGGGAATTCTCAGTATTTACGAGAAGAGACTCTCAATATATACAGAGATCCTGTGCCCAAGCACAATACCTCATGCCCCCTGAAGATGCCTTGTACCCAATTATGATGCCTTGTGTCGTACCGACATGGCCTCTGCTTTCCGGGAATGCCTTATAGTAACACAGCTGTTGCATAAATTGATCTCAGCCTGCATATGGCCGGAGATGATGGCTCGTCTGGGAGACTGGGAGATTACTGGTGAACTGATGGTATTTTGCTGTAACTATACATAAATGAGTACGTACGGATTTGCACTTGGATGACCATATATATATTCCCATGTGGCCCTCTTAGATAGTATACAATCCAGCTTCTCTATCTCTACTGTTAACAATTGTGTTACCATACTGATTGCTAGAGAAGCTTAATTGTACAATCTGAGAGGGCCACAAGGCCAAATATAGACGGTACAAATATGGACGAACTGATCTAATGATACAGACAGCCGAACTCCATCCGCCTGTATCCGAGCCAGCCCAATGAGCCTGTATGAGAGCCAGCCCAGTGGGCCCAGATGAAGACTGAGATTGAGTTATGCAACAAATTGTGGGCTCGCAGGCCAAGTGACCAACTATGCCCACTCCAAATCTGTATTTCACTACTAAAATAACTCATTCTCCATGGAAAATATTCCACCCATCACTAAAAATAGAATCGTCTGCTACCCATGCAGGGTGATTTTGGCCGATATTAATGTTTCAAATATGCACGTAACAGTTGCGAGAAGACAACTGCTGGAGGGTATCGGTTGTTTAGAATCAGTGATTTGGGCTTGGCATGGCGGAGTATGTGGCGATAATGCTTGACACAGGTGCCTGGATGGTGTATCCAACTGGAAGGCACTCATGTCTAGAGTTTATCACGTACATATATTGACACCTACCCCTAAGGGTAGTTGAGGATACTACGGAGCAAAGAGATGGATAATGTTATATTCAGCATATTGATAACAGTTAGCAAAGATTTCTTCAATTGAGAAGACTTATATCGGTGTATAGGCGGGGATGTAGGCACACGCATTGAATTGTTGTGTGGTTGTGATTTATCAAGCTTTTGTTTCAATTTCGAGATATGGCCACATACTTGATGGCTGTGAAGTAGTCATGCCGTTTCACATATGGTGAGTATTGAAACTATGGATGTATCTACAGTTCTCTTTACTAATACTGTTATTTCTTAAGTATTCTCCTTACGATAAGATGGTACTTTATGGATAAGAATAATGTGGTGTGTTAATATCATTTAATACTTGTGTGATTGTTTATGTTTAGGTTGTCTAGAAAGTTCCGGTTAGAACTTGTCTAGAACTGTGTTTTTCGTTCCATTAGAAGAGGGATTTATCAGCGCTTATCGTAAAAAGAACGCGCCTGGATTGTTCTGTTATATTCCTTACAGGTCTTATGTATTGTTGTACAGGTGTAGAGTTTCTCTCTTCCTGTTTGGGTCATTGATCTGCAACCGTGATCACAGATAATCACTCCTTTGGTATTGTATATATAGATGCTTTGGCTCCGGTTAGAGAACAGTTCTTTAGACTTGCTCAGACATCGATACGGAATACTACACTATCCCCTCCTCGAATTATCTTTTCAGTACAACAGCAACATGTATTTTAGTCACTGGAAGCCTCCAGGAGTGTCTGAGAAGATGCCGAGTGTAAACTTAGATGCGTCAATTTCAGGAGAGTATCAGACCGTATGAGGGTATTCCTGCCGGCCTTCAAATCAACTGGGAGCACCGAAGACAACCCTGGAAGCACCTCGAGTCACCTGGCAGTGCTGGCGACACACCTGGAAGCACCGGCGACATGTCTGGGAGTACCTTTATCACAGTAGAGCACTCTGGGAAAAAAAACATCATCTTGGGGAATGCTGCTGGTGCGCCTGGGATTTATAGCTACTACTTATCGTTCAACGATTTTTAAATCTCATGTATTCAGTTTGTATTCTCATCAATGTATCTATGTATCTATATAGATACCCATCTACACACAGCATATCTGGACTGGCTGAATGCAGTGCTTCAGAGCAATTCGAGGTGCACCGGAAAATGGGGATCGAGTAGACCCAGATACATCCCGAGACCATGATCAACCGAATTTGGAGATGCAATTGGAGATCAAGATTGAGTGAACTGAGAGATGCACTGGGAGGCCGAGGTCGAGTGAACTCAGAGATGCACTTTGGGGCCGTGATCGAGCCAGTTTGGAGATGCACTTTGAGGCTGTGATCCATCGAGTGTGGAGACGCAATTGGAGACCGAGGTTGAGTGAACTCGGACATACACTCCGAGGCCGTGATCGAGCGAGGTTGGTGATGCAATTGGAGACCTACGTTCAGTCAACTCAGCGATGCTCTTGGAGGCAGTGATCGAGCGAGTTTGGAGATGCACTTGGAGGATGTTCTCGAGCAAGTTTGGTGATGCACTTGTTGCAGGCTATTGAGAAGCACAATTGGAGGGGTAGTTTGATGTGGTCGATCTGGAGGTGGTCGATGCGAGGTGCGCCAAGTGCTGAGACTCTATTCATCTGTTAGTCAACTCGAAACCATGGGAATGTCGTGAGGTTTCTTTACCTTTGAATTGCTTATGGAGAACTGGCTGGTGGCGGTCAATTGGGAGGAAGGTACATTGGAAGCTGAAGCTACATCCAGGGGTGAACTCGAAATCTTGAGAATGAAGGGACGACTGACAATCATAGGTGTATGCTGCACTCGGTATCTTCTGCACGAGGTATATGCTGCACTCGGTGTATGCTGCATTCAGTGTTAACTCATGATGATCGCATGGAGTGATAGAGAGGGATGACTTAACATTGAGTTCTTGCGATGATGGTAGAGTTGTGGACAAGAAAGAGTGAGATGGGGTATTAAGATGAAAACGATATGGAGGATACGAGTGGCTATGAGAAATCAGGAGTATGACTTGCATGGTTGGGTTTGGAAGACCTCGTTTTAGTGTTATTACCCTACGGATCGGGACTGGTACCTGCCGTATCGGGGATGGTCAGTTGACTCGCACACGAACTTCTCTTAAGTCCCAGGTTCTCATGATAATTTCCCCCATCTCCTCTGATCTTCTCTCTTTCTTGTGCTCAACTCTACCATCACCTAAGAAGGTGAAGTTGAGTCATCCCTCTCTATCTCTCCATGCCATAATCATGAGTTGACACCGAGTACAGCATACACCAAGTACAGCATCATCCCAGGATCGACAGTCTCCCGCTCCCAGCCAGTCTCTCATCTCTCGGCGGATGATGTTGTACTCAACTCTCTACATTGCCACAATTACACGTAGTGTTAGCAACGGTTCCGGACCGTCACCCCTGATCCGGGTCTGGGTCCAACCCAAACAGTTGCCAAATTGGCGGTCCGGGTTGTCGATAAACCCAAACTGTCAACTCGGGTACATTTCGATCGTAAACTTCCAACCCATCTGAATTGGGCAGGTTATCAGCGGGTCGCCCAGCGGGTCCATTCATAGATTCAATTAAGGCTCTTGCTTTTGGAGTGTGTGAATAGTATCTTATCAAAATCGCGTATTCAACAACTAAGGATATGTATTCGCACCCTTTGCAGCTTGCAATATTGATGAATTTGGAATTGGTATTTTACCTTTCATACATTGTATTTTTGCCTATCACGGCGGTCAAAAATTCCGTTAAGAACCCAGAGATCAGCGCAATGCCCCGATTACCACATATGCATCAAGTAAACCTGTTGACGCTCCGTTGACGCTCATTTTCACGATGCAGTGGGGAGCATGTCGCTGTTGTTCTTGCCAGTAAAGGGTGCCAATATGTAATAAACGGATGTCTGCAACCTATCAGAAAAGAAATTACCCAAGATTCGAAACTAACAATCGTTGACACTCCGTTGACGCTTATTCTTAGGATCAGGCAGCAAGCAAGTTGGTGTAGTGTTTCCCCGCACAAGCAGACAATATCTGATAAATGGAGGTCTACAACCAATCGCAACATAAATTCACCAAGATGCGAAGCTAACAATGACTGACGCTCCATTGACACTCATTCTCAGGACGTGGCATGAAGCATGTTGCGGTAGATTTTCCCAGTAAAAGCTGCCAATATGTGATTAATGGATGTCTGCAACCAATCGGAACATAGATTAACGTCAATCACCGGGAATCAGGACATCCACTAGAAGCGAAACACCATCCGTGCACAGATTGCGCCATCAAATTTCCGTCTATTACCTCCTCACAACCATTGCTGTATATACAAAACCATATCCGAAACAACAGCAGATATAACCGGTGACTGTAGATTAGTCTGGGTGTTATCTGAGCAGCTCTGAAAGCGACTTACTTGCAAACTATGACTTCCTTGAGCGAAGTCTCATGGTCGGTAGAGTGACCGGTGCGGAGGAGAACCCATTTGCCTCCGGGTGTGAAGTGGTATGATGAGGGTGGTATCCCACTTCAGAAAAGTCTGCTGAGAAAGCGGTAGTAAAGGACTCTGCATCTGAGTCATCTTCAATCACTTCTGCAAGCGGACGCAGATAGTAGTTGGGATGGGGTATAGTGCTTGTATTGGAGCATAGCAACCCAGTTGGTGATTCTTCCAAATGGAACCGTATTCGAGGCCATACTGGGGTAACAACTACAGCCCTCTGAGCAGATTTCCGGGTGTGAAACTGCTTGTTGGCTGCTTCCTCTCTATTGATTTTCTCCTGAACTTAAATTTCCTTTAAGATATTTTCCGCGGTCATAAACCCTGCAACATTTCCTTGTCGAAGCCTCTGGAGGTCTTTCTTTGTTGGGCGTATCTTTCTTACTGCTTCCCCAACACGCTGAGCTTGTGTATTTGCAATATCTGCCTGCACTGACATGTTCTCTGCTGTATGAGAGAATCTCAATATGAGATTGCAGATCTGGCCAGTGGTAGCAGTTTTGGCAAACATTAGAGCTTGGGAGATTTGTTGGCAAAGCTCACACTTTGTGTAGGGAGTATGCTCAAGGGGAGAACAGTCTTGGTGGTTTTTCGAATTTGAGGTTGCATGACTAAGAGATGTTGCATTTGTGAGTTCACTTAGTACTGAGCGGGGGTTGAATGGTACAATTCAGCACTTTTTGAATGCCGCAGTAATGTTTCAAAATGTATAGGCCTGCTGAAGTGCTTCTTTGTATGGTGGAAAGAATATATCTCTGTTGATCCCAATGGTAGTTGTAAGATAGTAATCTTCAATGGCTTTTTGGTATGCTAGCTGCAGAGGTGCAAAAAGTCCAACATCCAGTGGTTGTAGTAGATGTGTTGAATGAGGAGGCAAGCAAAATACCACGATGTTATTGGCTTCGCAGAAAGTAAGGAACTTGTCGATGATGGGTGAGACATGACCATCCAAAATCAACAAACGTGATTCTCCTGGACAACTGGCCTTTGAAATGGGATCATATACATTAGTAAGCCAAACTTACCCAGTTTTACTATCTGTCCAACCTTTTGGTGATACAGCCCAGCGAGCATTGTAATCTTCTTCTCCAACATTCTTATACCAATCAAAAATGTGTACACTCCCTTTGCCTATAAGATATGGAGGAAATACAAATCGATCTGCAGATACTGCTTCCAAAGCTGTAATGAATTCCCGCTTGCCATCTTGTTTAATTGGTGGATTGTTCTTCCCTCATCGTGTAACTACCTTAGTGCGTGGTGATATTTCCAGAACAAATCCCGTTTCATCAACATTGGTGATTGCTTTATCTGAAAATTGCTGAGCTTGCATAATCTTGCCAAGCTTGTGGAAATGGGTCTGAATAGCATGGGGATTGCTGGCATAAGCACATTGACTATCATTTCTGCTTGCAAATCGTGCAGCAAGTATAGGATGTCGATTCAAAAAGCGAGTAATCCAATTCTTTTCTATAAGGTTGTGCTGAGCGGGATTCTTTCCCTGAGCGAAGTTGCAAACTGGAACTTGTCTCTGAAAATCAAGTTTTGCCAAATGCTTTACCATTCCAATAAGGTGATATATTCGAGGTGAAAATCCAAAGTCATCTAGCTTTAGGGTCCACTTCACAATCCCTTTCTCTGCAGCGGGAATAAAGGTCTGTTGCTTCTGGGGGGCAATTTCTCGTATCTGGCGACCGTTCTTCCAGTGTCCCAGACTTGACTTGCGAAGGCCACAATCTTCTGCTGCTTTCTGAAGAGAACTAAAGACCCCAGTGTCTAAGCCTTTAAGAGTAGCCTCATATCGTTGCTGGAGAGTAAACTTGGGTATATTGCTTTGCTCTGTGACTTTGGGCATCGTGGGCGGGAGTTACTGAGCGGGGAAGAGTTCAAATGCACGGTAAATTCCATTCGCTAGAAGTTTACCCGGCCGTCTCGCTTCTAGTGGAAGTCTCGCATTCCGTTGATTTAAGTTACCCAACATGCCAAGATAACAATTGTTGAAGCTCGGTTGACGCTCTTCCTCAGGATGTGGCAGGGAGCATGTCGCCGTTGTTTTTGCCAGTAAAGGCTGCCAATATTTGATAAATAGATGTCTGCAACCAATCGGAAGATGGATTAACCAGGATGCGAAGGTAAAAATTGTTGACGATCTGTTGACGCTCATTCTCAGAATGTGGCTGCGAACATGTTGCTGTCTTATTTGCTTATAAAGGCTCCCAACATATATGTTATGCATCACAGTGACCAAATTGTTGTTGAATTACCGTACATACAAATCCCCAAATCGTTGACGCTCTGTTGACGTTCAATTTAATGTATTGTCCATTCAACATCTGCTGCCACCGATAATAGTTTTGTTCATTGTTTGAACATATCAGTAGGCTTTCTACCAGATTGAAACTTGGTTTTGTGATAAAGCCGAGCGCAGTAACATTCTTGCACTGTTCGCTCTCACATGACTAAAATTTATGTATCCTGCCAAAAGCTGTATTGCACCTGCTATACATCAGTTTATCAACCGATATTGACAAGCTACTGCTCACCATTCACCCATACTATCTCAGTAACTAAAACTCCAGTTCAAGATACATGAAGAAGCTGGTGAAACATTGACGAATTTTGTCGTACTTTTATTTCACTCCCTTATTCCTCTCCGTTTCAATTGGGTTGACTGTCATTGACACTTTCTCAGCCTGGCTGTTGGACTTCCGTGTAGGCCGAATCAATCCGGGAACATTTGGCGTTGCGCTCACATCCCTCACCTAAGGGCTTTCCGGATCCTCGATGCAATTGTATTGCTACATATCCAATTCAAAGTCCACCCCGCAATCGTATTCGCTGTCATTTGGATTATCTAAGTCCGCATTCCAGTTAAGCTAATCTTGAGTGTCCGAAATGCTTCCAGGTACGCTATCGTCATCACTTTCGACTGGATGACAGTTGATTCTCCAGATTCGGCGGACAGTAAATATTTGAGTTCGTCGTCCAGGGAGGTCCTTCGCAGACAAAGGTGGTGGCAATGGATATCTTTCTGATAATGATAATGCAGCTGCACCACCATGTGGAAAGTGTGGCCAGGATGCTTTGACGATCTCTTCCGTGTCCGAAATGTATCCCACTGCGGTCATCTGCTCATTTCCAGCGCCGGATTCCTTTTGTGTAGCACGCAGGTTTTAGCTGCCCTGCCACATCTCCCAAAAGTCGTGAACCTTGGCCATTCTGTGCAATTTCCATTCCTCCACCTCTTTCTTTATTTCCATGTCATTTCTGTATTTATTGTATCCAATGCTGGGTCAGCGGCTGCCAAAATCCCAATATTGGCTCGTGCAAACTTCCTTAGAACATCTCGTTCACAAAGAGTCTTGCCTGTCGTTGCTGACTGCCTTCAGCCGATAACATCTCGGCCTAGTGAAAAACTGGCCTCCACTCCGACACCATGAGGTATAATAGAGATTATGTCACGCCCCACATTAGAGAGATCAGCGTACTTGGAGTGAGTTTCCTCCTGTTGACACCACCAGTCGGTTATGTCCGGTAACCAAAATGTACTGCTAAGCTCTATTTGGTCGGAGTGGTAATCATTGAGATTTGGATTCATTTGCCTGCAGTTCTTTGGTGATTCGGGTGGCGAATTCGAATAGAGCCTGATGGCGTTCAATAGGTGTGCTGCGCAATTGCTTCGTCCGGGTTTTTACTCAGTCACATTGTTAGGCGCTAAGTATTCGTCATCATCGCTGGACAAATCAGTTGGTTCACAGGATGATTGACGGGATTCTAAAACCGTTCCGGAAGGGATGAGATTGCTCCTCGGTACAATTTCGTGTATATTGACTGGCACATGCCGATGTTTGGCATAGTATTCATTCTGCACGAACTTCAGAAAGGCCTCTTGGTATTGGATAGTATTGGATGATTTGTCCTCTGGATCGATATCCGTTTCTTTGTCCCACATTCTCAATGATCACAACTTCCGGAAATGATCGAGGATATGTGCAGAATTCTGAAGCATGCCCATCGATGGAGTCACCTCAATATAATATTTGGACAGCATCTCTCAAGCTAACTTCACGGCGAACAACAAGTCTTCGTTCCATGGAGTCTTTTTCTCAGACAAAGCTCGCATCACGCCATCCATGTGATTGCACATATCATTGTACACTCTGATAACGTGATGCAATGTGACTGTATGCCTCTTTGACATCCACAGGGTCCAATAACGGAATGGCCTCAACACTTCCATGACATACTTCACTATGGTCCAGTCATCATGAGTTGTGAAGAGTGGCCGGTTATCGCTGTATTTTGAGGTTTCAAGCCACTCGCGTGTGAATTCACATAATCAGAAGGTGCGCTTGAGCCGCAGCAGGGTCGAGTTTCAACGGGTCCTGATATCGATAATCGGAAGTACGGCGATACTGACTGTGGCATTTCGACAGTCAATCAACTTGTTTCGATGAACAGGTGTCAGAGTAATCAATATAGCAAGCATTCTCTGCTACATGAAGGTCGGTTTCAGCACTTTCAAAATATCTTGAAATACGTACTTTCTCAATTCTCTTTGCTAAACCTGGTTTCATGGCCGACACCTTATTTATTCTAGCGTTGCCCTCTTTTCGAAGCCTTTGACTCTTCCCAATGTCTACGCATACATTCTCTCCAAATTGCTGCGTGTGCTCTTGGGCTACCCGAGACTTGGTGGAGCCTTTGACACCGAGACTGCACATGGATGCACCCAAAGCCAGCTGTATGACATGCGCCATGCAAGGTATGTGGTTCCTCTGAGCAGGCCACTCGATTCCAGAGGCCTCAAGTGATGATTGCAGCTCGCGTGTCATCGAGTAATTGGATGAGGCATTATCAGTCGAAATTCCAACCAAACGGCCGTTGGTAAGCTGAAAACGATCAAGACGGTCCTTCAAATGTACGGCTATCCTTGCTCCAGTATGTTGGCCCTTGACCTATCGCCCTTAATCAGCATTGGAAAGGTGAGAAGAACAGGCGATCAACCACATCGAACGTGAGTTGAACTTCATGCGATGCCCAGTTCCGATCAATGTTGTAAGCGAAGCCCGACGTTATGGCTACTTTATTCGTTGATGTCCATTCATCAAAAGCTAAACTAATTTGATTTCCTGACGGCACTTGCTTCTTGATTGCATCCACAGTCAGTGCATCTTCCCTCCCGCAAATCTCGCTGAGGGTCGAAGCAGATTGCAGCACTGAAGAATGGCGTAACACCTTATATGACTGTTGCAGCTCTAGATTCGATATAGCGTTCCATGGAATATGAGCTGAAAAAAATCCTAACATGAGGTAGCGATTCCATGTGTTTTGGTGAAGTTCGGAAGTTTCAAAGTCCTTCGCTGCCAGTTTGGAACGTCTTGTCTGTCATTTCTGTCATTATGGATCAACATGGATGTCGAATCTGATCTTGCCCTGCGAACTTACTATTGTGATTCCTCGACATCCTTGCCTCTTGAGGATGGCCAACGCCGTTTCATCGACCGTTGAACAAGTTAATTCAGTGACCTCTGACCCTGTTAATTTGTTTACATTTGTGATGTGAGCTGTTGCCAACAAGTGTTTCCCCATTGAGCTAGTGCCATGTTCTGATGGATGGCAAAGAACTCAATGACAAATGATACATATGATGCCAGGGCTGCCGGTCTCCTCAATTCAGCAGTGTGAAGACAATCGCCACGAAGGCACGTGGTGGGAATTATTCCAAGCAGTAGGCCGCTTCGAGTCTACATTCATTCAAGCCCACCAAGCATCAAACATGATTTGCAAAGTAAGGTCGCTCATCTCACGAATAAAGAAAGGTTTATTTTTGGAAGAGATCATAACCTTGAGCAATGAGGTGTTCAAAGATTTTGAATCTGAAATGGTGGTAGGAATTAGACAACTGGGTGATCCGACTTGAAGGAATGCCAAAAGTAACGATAAAACAAAACAGGCTGTGGGTTCTTAAATATCGGCTCCACTCCTACAAGTAAAAAAACCATATCTGTAATACTTTGCATGCATATTTGTGAAGTTGTATACAAGGTTAGATTGCAAAGACTGACCGCGTAAAACTCGATTTAGGAACATCACAATGCAGTTCAGTGCTGTGTAGCATTCTGAGCCTCCATATGAACTGTTGACGCTCTGCGGGCACGCAATTGTAGCAGGCGGATGCGATATCGTCACTAGCATTTTTGTGAATAAAGGCTGCTGATCGGTTCATTGTGGGTTACCTACGTTCTATTGCCATTAGATTATCCAAGATGCAAGATCAAAAATTGATGACACTGCATTGATGCTCATGTTGAGACATAGTAACGATCTTGTCGTAAGTATTTTTGCCTAGAACGGCGGCCGATAGTTCGATCATGCATCAAAGTAGTCTCACAGCCCCCTGACAATCCATGATGCAAGGCCTGAAATTGTTGACGCACCATTGACGCTCATTTCCAGGGCATAGTGACGAAGTTGGCGCACGGAGTATTGCGTAGAAAGGCAGCCGATAGTTCGATTATGGATCAAAGTAATCGCATAGCCCCTTGATATTCCAAAGTGCAAGGCCTAAAATTGTTGACGCTCATTTTTAGGGCATAGTGACGAAGTCATCGAAAGCATTGTTGCTAGAAAAGCGGCCGATAACGCAATTATGGTTTAATGTTGCCGCACAGCCCATGCATTGTCCTAGATGCAAGGCCAGAAGTCGTTGACGCTTTGTTGACACTCATTTTCAGGACAGATTAGCGATGTTCTCGCACCCCTTTTTGACTAGAAAGGCGGGCTATAGTTCGATTATGAATGAACATTGCAGTGAAACCATCTTGATTTTCCATGATACAATGCCAATAATCGATGATGCTCTGTTGATGCTAACCTTTGAGCTCACCTTAGAGACATACTAACAGTCATTGGGTGATTGTAAGGCCGTATATCCGTATATGGCCGCGTATGAGAGTATATGAGAAGATACGGTTGCACACGTGGATGTGGTAATATAATAGAGTAGTTGATAGGTAAGATTATCGCTAGCGATCCCAGAGAGA
>Ga0307512_10000842_pt1 | contig 45122 bp, 44 predicted proteins | sample 14_EM_MG_FD_200267 | JGI IMG/M metagenome (GOLD analysis project Ga0307512, IMG submission 200267) | Populus trichocarpa ectomycorrhiza microbial communities from riparian zone in the Pacific Northwest, United States - 14_EM | ecosystem: Host-associated > Plants > Roots > Unclassified | place... | reverse complement strand
GACTGTCGATCTTGGGATGATGCTGTACTTGGTGTATGCTGTACTCTGTGTTAACTCATGATTATGGCATGGAGAGATAGAGAGGGATGACTTAACTTCGTGTTCTTAGGTGATGGTAGAGTTGAGCCCAAGAAAGTGAGAGATCGGGGGAAATCATCATGAGAAACTGGGACGTAGAGAATTGTGTGTGCAAGTCAATTGACCATCCCCGATACGGCAGGTACGAGTCCCCATCCGGTGCGAACTAACACCGATATGAGGTCTTCCCAACCCAAACGGGCAAGTCGTACCCCTGATTTCGCATATCCGCTCGTATCCTCCATATTATTCTCATCTTCATCCCCTATCTCTCTGTTTCTCGTCCACAACTCAATCATCATCGCAGAACACAAAGTTAAGTTATCCCTCTCTATCTCTCCATGACATGATCATGAGTTGACACCAAGTACAACATACACCGAGTACAGCATCCACCCAAGATTCTTTGTCTTCCCTTCATTCTCATGATTACGAGTTGACCCCTGAATGTAGCTTCAGCTTCCGGCGTACCCCCCTACACGATCGACCGCCATCAGCCAGCTCTCCATGAGAGCTCAAAGGTAAAGTCACATTGTCACATTCCCACGGTTGCGAATTAACAAACTGATGAATAGAGTCTCATCACCCGGTGCGCCGTCCATCGACCGCCTCGAAGTACTCGTCCAATCTCCCCCGATCACCGCCTCCAAGTGTATCTCCAAACTCGCTTGATTACAGCCTGCAAGTTCGCATGGGCATGGCCTCCAAGTGCATCTCCAATCTCGCTCGATCACGGCCTCCAAGTGCATCTCCAATCCCGCTCGATCACGGCCTCCAAGTGCATCTCCAGACTCCCTCTATCACGGCCTCCAAGTGCATCTCTGAGTTCACTCGCTCTCGGCCTCGAAGTGCATCTCTGAGTTCAATCAATCTCGGTCTCCGATTGCATCTCCAAACTCGCTCGATCACGTCCTCGGTGTGTATCCCTGAGTTCACTCGATGGTCATCTTCAGGCGCACCTCGAATTGCTGACAATCACCGCGTGCTGCCAGTCCAGATATACCGTGTGTAGATAGGTAGCTATATAGATACATAGTTACACAGATGAGAATACAAACTGAATGGATAAGTTTTTGAAAATGGTTGAACGATAAGTAGTAGCTATGATTTAACATTGCCAGGCGTTGTGTAAACGGCTTGAGCATAACTGCAGCCACTGCGAAGAGTGTAACACATGTGTCCTTCTGATGGTGCGTAAACGTGACAACAAAGTAACGGAGTACGTATGGAACGCGACACGTCGCCTGGGCGACAGGTACCGTGTAATTCTCCGTCAGCGGGTACGAGGTTCCGTCAAGCCGTCAGAGCCGTCCGGAACACCCGGGTGTTTCTGCCGGAATCTAGAGTTGTTGCTGATGATGTATCACTGACCGAGGGGCAATTCTTGGTAGACGATCTCGGCTGGGTGGTGAGTGGAAGCGATGTCAACCATGTCGTCTCGATACTCGACAGATGCGCAGGGAAGATAATCGAGTGGGCAACCAGACGAGGTCTACAGTTCGACACTGCAACGATAGAGGAGGCGCTAATCACGCGCAGACGGGGCCACAAGAAACACCTCCAGCTATAACTGTCAGCAATGATCCGAGTCGGAAATGGGTACATACGATTCAATGCGCTGCCGACATGCTGTCTGGGACTCTGGATGGACGCGCATCAGACGTTTATGGAGCACCATACCCGATGCAGGGAGGAAGCCAGGGCAGCTGAGGCCAGACTCCGATTGCTCACCAAGACATACGGCATTGTGCCTGAGATCATATGGGTCGCTCAAGTTGCGTGCGTCCAAGCGGTCGCACTATATGGGAGCGAGCTCTTTTGGGACCCCAGGGAAGTAGGCAGGCGAGACGACCTCCAACTCCTCCTCAATCGACAAGCCAGGTCCATCGTGGGCGCTCTGCCCACAACCCTGCGAGGCGCACTAATGAGAGAGTCAGGGCTTACCCCGGCGCCGGTGACCCCAGACTCCAGACAACAGCGATTCACAGCAAGACTAGCAAACGCATGGAGCTGCAAGCTAAAGGTGCTACACAGCAACCCCTCCTCTGGGGCGCCTATATGCAGAGGAGTCAGGTATGAGCATGAGCATGGCCAGACAACCGAAGGCATGAACTGGCCGACCGCCAGCGAAGAGCCAGCGGTCAGGACCACCATACTGGACAACACCACTACAGTCAATGCGCTGTGCAGCGCTGGGCAAGGAAGAAAGAAGCCAAAATCGGTGCAGGGGTCTGGATGTGGTGGGCAGATGGATGGCGCTCAGATGATGGCCATGTGGGAGCCGCAGCAGTGGGTTATTGTGGAAATCAATGAATGTCGCGCCGCAGCTTTCTGGGCACCGGACGTTGGGAAGTCTTTGACGCCGAATGGTGGGCGATCGGGTTTACGCCTGACATGGCGATCACGAAGAGAGACACATTGCCAATGCATGCAGTGAAGATGGTGGGAGTATTCAGCGCCTCACAGGCCGCAATTCGGCAAATGGCACTCCTGGAGCCAGGCCCACCGCAGAACCTGGCGAGGCGGATCAACGGAAGGGCGCGGAGTCTCCTCGCCCACGGCATTGCAACTGAGATCCACTGGGTCCCGGGACACTACGGCATCCCCGCAAACGAAGAAGCACACCGCCAGGCCAACATGGCCCAAGACGCAAGCGGAAGCACAGTGATAGAGCGGCCATACACCTTGGCCTCAAACAGGGGTAGATTGATCTCCGAGGGAAGGTCGGCAGCGAAGGCAGAGTTGGAGGCCGACAAGTGTAGCATGCTCTTCAGCTACAGACTCAAGGGCAAGGTGGGGACCAAGAGACCTGTCCCGATGACAAACGTGAAATTGCTGGCCACCAGGTTCTACCGACTGAAGTCCGGGCATGCCCCCAGTGGAGTCTACCTGAAGTGGTTCAGCCACCGAGACGACGACAAATGCTGGTGGTGTGGAGGGACTGTGGCCCAGACATGGGAGCACCTCTTCCGCCACTGCAGCAGATGGGAAGACCAGCAGAAGACACTCTGGAAGACAGTGCGACATACAACAGGCTAGAATGTGGGCAGATGCCGGCACGTGCAGATGTCTGAGCTTTTTACCATAGAGGAGTTCGAGCAGGCGGTGATGGATCTTGTGGCGGCCACTCTGGTCAGGAAATCTCCGCCCAAATGACGGAGTGGTATGGAACGTGCTGAGGGCTTGGACGCTCGGGGGTGGCGCTGGCGGCAACGGGATTATACTATTCGTACTTTCTTTCCTTCTTTCTTCCATTCTTGTCCTTTTTGTGTTTCCCTTATCATTCAGTTGTCAGCGGGGACAAAGGGTAGCGGGGGGGGGGCTGCGCCAACTAGCCGGCTCGCCCGGAGGCGGAGGGGATATCAGGGTCCTGTCATACTCTAATTAGAGTCAATACAGTATGATTAAACAAAACAACAAGACATACTGTGCAGCTTTGAATGCAGAGGACGCTGAGTAATGGAAAGAAGATATCGGCATGGAAGTGGAATCAATGGAAAGTCATGAAGTTTTCACTTGCGTTGAGAAGATCCCAGAAGGTGCTAGTATGATCAAAAGCTGTTGGGTTATGGGAAGAAAGCTAATGGCCGAATAGGACAATTGACAGAGGGAAAGTTCAAATTGTCGGCCGTGGCGATCTCCAAAAGCCTGGCGAGTACAATGACATCACCTGTCCAGTTATTCATTCGGCCTCAGCTCGGTTTGCCCTCTCCCTTGCAACCAAGCAAGACCTGGAGATCGCCGTACTGGCCATCTCAACTGCTTTCCTCGGCTGCCCTTGGGAATGAGACTCTCTATATACACCTCCCTGATGGCGAATGGACTGATCCATATGGCCGGGCAAGACCCCTCTTCAAGTGGGATAAGACTCCCTACGGCCTCAAGCAAGCCGATCGGGAATACTATGAAGAAGTCTTTCACTTCGTAGTCAATGATCTCGGTCTCCAAGCCTCGATTGCAGCTTCTGGTCTCCTTCTAGGTGGCAATCGTGGTGAAGCAAATGGCATCTTATTCCTGGTCTACATCGACGATATCATGATCATTGCCACATCGGTCATCGTTGCCTCCATTGCATCTCGATTGTACCAGCAATTGAAGGCTGCGGGCCATGATCCTGTGCCTGACACCTTCCAATAGCTCGGCATGACGGTCAGTCAAGAACGCAGCAAACGATCAATTGCCATGGATCAAATCGGCCACATCAACCGAGTACTTGACAGATTTGAGATGGCCGACTGCCGGAAGCACTCAACTCCGATGGAAATTGGCTACAAGCCACCTGCCATACATCCTGAGCTCGGGGAGCAGCCCTTCGACTCCAGAACGTATCAGAAAGCCATTGGTTCGATTCTTTATGCCGCTCTTGGTACTCGCTGAGATATTACCAATGCCATGGCAGTTTCAGGCAGATGTGCCGCCCAGCTCTCGACACTACTTTGAGAAGCCGTGAAGAGACTGCTTCGATATCTCGGAGGCACTTCCGACTACAAATCAACGATCTGAGATCCCGTCCTTGGGCATGACTCTGAGTATATCTTGTGCTACGCCTGAAAAGACTTAGGGGGAGAAGCAACAACGAGCAAGTCTACCTTGGGAATCGTCGTCTACGCCCTCCGAACCCTCGTCATTTGGATGTCGAAGAAGCAGAGTGTAGTAGCCCAATCTACAATGCAAGCAGAGATGATTGCCACTGCATACAGCAACGTGCAGATCGACTCGCTGCGAGACCTCATCTCAGAGATAGGAATTGGCAGAGGAATCACCAGGCGTATTCGCAATGACGGCCTAAACTGCGTTACGACTCTCAACTAGGGCAACTTCCAATTTGATAGCCATCACTTACGACTCCGGTACCACTCGATTCATGAAGCCATTGCCAAGGACGAGGTCGAGATCAAGCAAGTGGCAGGTACGGAGATGCTGGCAGACGCTCTCACTAAGGCCCTCAGGGGAGTTAAACTCAGCGAATTTGTGGAGGACATTGGACTCGGATAGGATCACGGGCAGGACTTTTGGATCTCCTTTGTTTTAGATTGTGTATTTCGATCTACACTGTATGCTTGGATTTTCTTTGGATTTGGATTTATTGGGATTTGGAACTTGGAGGAGGATCTTAGACTTTTGTTTGTTTCTTTGGTTTTGTTTCATTTCGTCTGGAAAGCCTTGGGCCAAAGGGGGAGTGTTGACTAGGGATTTGGCCCGGTGGCTTCCCTAGTGTTTGGTGCTGGCGGGCTCGGGCATGTGGCCGGTGGCTTGCGGCCCCCATTGGCCTCGCCTGCCCCCACCAGTCTCGCCCGGAGGCGGAGGGGGTTATCAAGGTCCTGTCATACTCTAATTAGAGTGAATACAGTATGATTAAACAAACAACAACATTACGTTGATTGGTGCTAGGGGTATAGGAATGAATAAGCTACTTATACCAACCCAGCTCTGTAGCAGAGATAAACCGTATGGGAATGTGAATCCACTGTTGACACGCGGGTGTTACAGTGGGCGTGGAGAACTCGTCAATTGTCTGAATTCTAAAGAGCGAGAAGAGAAAAGTTAAAGGTTAAGTACACGATATTAAGATAAGTATACTGAGAGTGGCAGCTGACGTAACAGCCCAGCAATGATACGATACTCGTCGATGCTCTCGGGCGAAAGCGCAATATTTCTGTCAACATCAACAATGTGAGAACTTTGCTAGCCAGATGAGTTGCTGCAAAAGAAACGCCAAATCTCTGATCTTACCTTGTGTTTTGGGTGTAGTAGCACGCACTGTTGTGGCGGGAAAATCTGCTCCTCACCCCACTGGAAGGAAGCACACTTGTAGGCAATGGGAAGTGCGCTTGGGAGCAATGAAAGCGCCTGGGGAGCGTTAAGCGGGATCGAAAGGAAAGTTGGGATATGGAGAAATGGACGGGGGAGGAGGGCGAAAAAGTAAATATACTGGAGCGTCTGGGCAAATAAATACTGTACAACCTTTTACACATGCGAACAGACGACTTTGTTCTCTTTCGAATCGACGAGTTCGTACGAGTTTTTTGTCTCCCATTGGATTCCACGATCTGCAAGTTCAGTCTGGTTGCCGGCCAGAGTTCTGCGTAGCCGGGAACGGAAATCTCCGCTCGGTCACTTCAGCTGCCCTGAACGAGCCCAAAAGATTATAGCCTCGGTCCGGGACTCCCCAGGGCATGCACTAGGCTCGCCTGGACTAGACAGCAGGGCTGTGCTCCGAAAAACGCCGGTCAGGACAATCGGTTGTGGTCATGAATCATCCGGATTTGGCTAGAGCCGAGGCGGGATAGATAAGGTTCGAGTGTACTGAATACCCGGCCATTTGTTGCAACGTCATCCCTGCGCACGGTTCTTGGCCAGTTAGATGCATACACTATTCGGGAAGTGAAAAGACAAGGTGTTGGCAGTTAAGCTCAAAGCACATCGTAATGAAATGCACTGCAGATCCGGGGAAGCATTCACTCAATATTAAAAAACATTTCATTTCGGCTTGTACTCTTTATAAACACTGTGTACACGAATGCCATCCATAAGTATCTACTCGCCAGCCCGTCTATCTGAGCCCTTCCATATCATGAATCATGATTTCCTTACGAATTGACGGTACCTTACTATGTATTCTTGGTAATACATGTTAGGCTTGTTCTTTTATCCATTAGACCGAGCGGTAGTTCTGGCCGATTATCAACGCCAATCGTACACCCAACATTTATTCGGAAGTTCTGTGTAGCAGTTTCTGAGCCCTATGACCGTATTAATAAGTTGCTTTGCTACATCGAAGGCACATATGAGAGAAACTTTATTAATGGCTAGAATATTCTTACGGAATCTTACCTCGATGTCATTCTGGTCATCACCCGTGAGGTGGCGTAAAGCCACGCGTTCCTCGTGTATTAAAGCCAAGTTAGCGATGAAGCACTGTTGAGAGATGATCCTCGCCCAAAGTCGCCCGTATTCTATCGATGACTTCATTCTGTGGTTCCTCGGCCGCTTTCCACCGCCCCTATCCCCAGAATGTCCTGGCGAGGTTATTTATGATGCACAAAGTAGAAGGGTGATTTTGGCTACACAGTTTCTTGCTCGGCTCCAGGATCTGCACCTCCAGCACCTCAGAGTCCTCCCACCATCCCTGCATTTTGTATGTCGCAGCGAGAATATTGACACTCTTCATGGTACGAGGCTCTTGGCTGAGATTCCTTGAACTGGCCTCAACGATATGCGCAATCAGTTCCTCGGCCTCCTGCCATTTTCCTTGTCCCACAAAATCCCAATGAGGTTGTTCATGCTGGCCAATGTATCTAGATGATCATGGCCAAGAATCTTTCTTTATTATCTCCATCACCTCTGCATCCAGCAGCTCGGCCTCCTTCGCTTGTCCTTGATTCGACAGTGCGGAAGCAAGATTTCCCATATTTCCCATGCCGATTACTGTGGAGGGGTGCTCCTCACCACGTACTCTCTTTCTCATTACGATCTGCATAAGCAGCTCTCCAGCTAATGTTCCTAAGCGGCCCCGCCGGCCGCCCGGCTTTTTAGCGGCCGCAAAATCCGAGGCCTGGCTTGGTGCAGGCCCGGCCCGGCCGTGACTTTGGAGGCCTGGCTTCATACAGGCCAGCCGGGCCGGGCCGCTTACTCGTCGGATCGCAAAGTTATGGGACACGTAATAAGCGCTAACCCTATTAGGTGTCCCATTACTTTGCGATCCGACGAGTAGGAACACTGTCTCCAGCCGATTTCCATCGTCCTTGATTTGTAAGTGTCACAGTGAGGTAATTCATAGTCGCCAAGGTATCTGGATGCTCTTTGTCTAGTACTCTCTCTTTATTTCCGCGACCTGTCCTCGCAGTTCCTCCACCTCGCTCCACTGTCCTTGTTTCCCGTATGTCAATGCGAGAATTGTGATGCTGGCTGAGGTATCTGGATGCTCATGGCCAAGTACCCCTTTTTTTTCTCGATTATCTGTACCTCCAGATCCTTAGACTCCATCCATCGCCCTTGGTCACTGTATGTGGATACGAGGTTGCCCATGCTTGACAAGGTATCTGGATGCTCCAGCCCGAGTACGCTACTTCTTGTCTCCATCATATCAACGTCCATCACCTCGGCCTCGTTCTAACGTCACAAGTTTGAATATGCTGATGCAAGGTTATTCATGCAGATCAAGGTACCTGGATGACTGTTACCAAATTCTTTCCTTCTTATATTCGTCACATCCACCTTCAGCTGCTTAGATTCCGTCCATCGTCCCTGATCCTTGTATATACATGCGAGTTTACTCATGCTTGTCAGGTAGCTTGATGCTCTTGGCCCAGTAGTCTCTTTTTCGTCTCCATTACATGAATTTCTAGCTCCTCAGCCTCTTCAGATTGTCACCCCTGGTTCGAAAATGTCGATGCGAGGTTACCGTCGCTTTCTAGCGTATGTGGATGATGTTGGCCAATTACCCTCTGCCTCGTCTCTATGGTCTGCCCTAGCAGATTATCGGCCTCCTGAAATCCTGAAATCGCCCCTCGTTGCTATATATGCAGGCAAGGTTGTTTTTAATTGATGCCGCCGCCAACCACAGGCCGCGCGGTGCGTACTTACTTTCGATATGTTTTCGAACCTCTTCGTTCAATAGATGTGCTTGCGTCCATTCCCCCACATGGTTGTGGGATTTGACAATATTAAGGATTGATTGAATGTAATATGGATGATTAGTGTTGACTGTTGCGACTTGATTTCTTATCTGTACTAGCAGCGCGTTTGATCGCTCAAATTCTCATCTAATAAATCTCCGATAACGCCGTCTGATATCAGGGTATGAAATGAAGGGAACCAAACACTTGTTCCACATTAGAGGCCTCTCTTTCATACTGCTTGCAGGCTTCCCCCAATCTCTATTCCTGATATTCGTTAGTATGGTTGATTCTCACAACAAGTTTAACATTGAGTAGACCCATTTTACGGTTCTTCACCCACGCAGGCCGTACATATTCTTTTTCAGCATTCAGATCGTCGGGGCATCTCATGCGTTTTCTAACCATTTGTGACATTGATCATCGACTACGCCTCCAAATCCGATATAATAACAAACGGCAACCAAAAACGCGATGTAGGTAGCGAAGTATTAATTGGTGGCGGCATACTTGTTTTCGAGGCTCTCTTTGATTTGTACCCGTACTTGATAGTCGGCAGCTACGTAATTGGCAAGATTTTCGGCAATCTTGATAGTTCTTAGTTCCGTGATTTTTCTAAATTAAGATAGATATGGATTGTCCATTAACCTGAAATCTGCTAGCGCTGAAAGTTCTGCCCGTATCTCAACGGGGGCTACGGATAAGGGTTGCAATCCATCCCTAAACATCTTTAGCAATCTCGTATTTGGCGGGATCAGTGTTCCTAATCGAACATCCGGGTTACTAGGCTTTTGATAGTATATGACGGCGGGGCCTGGACATGACTCAGAGCGGCCGGCAAGAACACCGCCTCATCCATAAGCACCTGAGAAGCACATGGGGCGGAGGTGTTCCTAAGCGGCCCGGTCTCCATTCTGAAAGCCTGCGCTAACGGCGGCCGGGCCAGGCCCGAATGAAAAGCCGGCCGGCCTGCACGTGATTTAAATAGCCTGGATCGGCCTGCATAAGCCTTGGTCTGGTTGATGGATAGATGGAATGCGGCAATGGTAGGGCTGCGATGGTTGAGTTGGATATGGTGCATGTTTCGTGCTGTGGAAGCTTTCCTAGTGTCGGCAGCAGAGTATCTTTCAAACAACATATGCTAGTTATGCTTTGTTCCGCCAAGAAAAGCCTGCAGGCCCGGCCCGGCCCTCGTTTAAAAGCCGCCGCTAAGGCCGGCCAGACCAAGCCAATGAAGAGCCGGGCCGGCCTGGCCGCTTAGAAACACTGGGGCGTATTGGAACACATAGCTTGAACTTGGAGGTACTCACCTGTCTAGGCTCAAGTGGGCAACTAGTTTTCCAATATCAGATGTCCGTTTTTCCTGGTAAAGTGAAACAGTCAAGCTGAAAATTGCTTCAGATTAACCTCTTGCTCGGCATTCTAACCTGTCAGTGATTGCATAAGTCGATCAGCAATATGTTTAACTTTATCTTCATATTTTTAATCGTTGAAGCAGTGAGTGCCCCAAATGATGGGTCAAATGAAATACTCACCCTGCTTCTATATTCCCAGGTAGAATATCCAATAAGCGTTTGCCAAACAGAGCCCAAAGACAAAACATTCCAAATAAAAAGACATCCGTTGTTGTTGTTGTTTATTCATACTGTATGCACTCTAATTAGAGTATGACAGGACCTAATACCCCCTCAAAAGACATCCGTCCTTCGCAGGGTGTGAACTCCCCAAAATGATGCTCAGGAGCATTCCATGGCCTTAACTTCAGCAGCAAAACCCTTCCGGATGCGCCCGCAGTAATAGTGGAGTACCCGAAATCGGACATCTTTTACTGTGGTCTTGCTGGTGGTAGCATCCTTGAAAACGAACACATTTTGTGGCTTGATATCTCCATGAACTACTTCTATGTGATTGTTAGACATGCAACACTTGAAAAGATGGTGTTCATATGGGATTACAAACTGTAAGTATGCAAAGCCATGATGGCATTCCCAACGTCGGCATATAATATGAGCTGGTCCTTGATTGACATGTCCATGCCCTAGTGGATATTCATGAACCGTTGTAGATCCCACGCCGCCTATTCGAAGACAAATACAGGGAGGTCTCTTGATTTCCCAGCAAATTCCCTCGAGGCTGACTATATTTGGGTAACTCTAAATCAGAGGTTTGCTTAAAATCGTGACCTCTGTTATCGAGGGGACAAAGTCCTCGTCGGAATCATCCTCGTGAAACCGCTCGAAAGCAAGGTACATGTCGGGGCTATATACAGACTGGTGCATCTGCTTTTTGGGTGCTTCAATTCTGGGGAATGTGGTGGTAGCACGCGCATAGGAATTTAACGGCATATATGTCTTTCTTTTGTTTGAATCATTTCGCATTCACTCTAGCTAGAGTATGGCAACACCCGATTCCATTCCGCCTCGGAATAGCCGGCTCGGTGGGGGACATACTACCGAGACCAATCAAAGGAACGGAGTGAAGAAAGATGATGATTGAACTGTCTATCGTATGAAGAGAGAATAAGATATATATATAAGAAACGAATAGTACTAAGAATGAAACACTCAGAACGAAGCATCATGAGCAAAACACTACTCTGATCCGAGGCGTACGGGGAGATAGGCACTGCACCAAGTCCGACTAGGTACCATACCAAGCCCGCTAAGTCTGGTGCATGCTTTAGTCTCGATGGTCTACGGGCTAAAGTTGGTGCCCGGCCTTAGTTCCGATAGCCTTCGGCCTTAGTCCCTTAGTCAACCCACATATGTTATTGCCGCTAGGGACAGATAAAATGGTTGTTGTACAGTGTATACGCACTGCGTCGTGAGATTACGCAAGGATAACGCCGCGGTAAAAATGGATTGCATTATATGAATCATTTCACCAGTATTCTCAACTATTATGTATTATTTTGCAGCCTTTCTAACCTAATACAGCAATAAGGTGTTTCTTCCGCGTTCCGCATCGGTATTTGTCGCGCTTACTTGACATGGCTAGTCATTTCCTACGTTTTTATCGCTTTAGCGGGTGAAAGATATATGAACTGTAATAGCGAAAATAATGCTAGTACGCCGAGGTCACTATGTATCATAGGTCTCATGCAATGCAGAGCTGGAAAGTAAAATCTGTTGAATGTAGGAGGATTAGTTTATACAAAGTGAACTTTTCTCAGAAGTGCAAATCTACAACACCGAACCCTAAATCAGATCACGTGAATTTCCCGCCCTGATTTCCCGTAACACCGCCGTTATAAGAAAATCACTAAACGTGGTGCACACGCTAAACTGGTGTGGGATCAGTCGTCAGTTTCCTCAATTCAGGATTAGATACTCACTACCTGCAGCTTGTTGAGAGCCTCCCGAGTTGTTGAGGAACATCTGTCCAGTTATCCAGCAGATCATTGTATATCACTCATTCGCGCATTTTCTAACCTCAATCACTAATCGTATAATACACTCTATTTTAAATTGCAAACTGACTAACATGCTTCAGGCGTTGGGATGTGCTCCTTCAATTGGTACTGCGAAGGTTCACATTTTATTTGGCCGTACTGCGCCGCGTACATATGTGAGTATTCTCCACGGAAAATTATCGTGAGATGTCATTTCGATCAACGCACCCCACTTTTGATCACCGGCAATGTTGATTGGCTTCAACAATAGATTTCTGCAGCACTTAAGCTTGATCTCGGCACTGAGTGCACCAAAATTAGGGGTTTGTGCACGTCCTTAACATGCACGTGCATGTCTGAGACAGTCTCTGCCTTCTGCCAGCTTTGATTGTACGTGGTACAGGGCGAAAGTATAATGTGCCAACGCCACCCGCCACTTTTTTGGTTGTTGAGCAGCAGAGAGATGTTTGGAAAAAATGCATTAAAATTGCGATACTTTTCTCCTGTACCCAGGAAAGCAACACATACATGAGTAATGTCCATTTTGACTACCTCTCCACTATGAAAAACTAAAGGCGGGGAGTATCTGTACTAGTATACTTCCTCCTGTACCTCGATATGCTCAAGATCCACATTCTCAATGTGATGCAGAAAACTTTTGTATGGGAAAACTTTGTACCGCATTCTCCACTCACAACTCAGGACACGTATTCCCCCAATTTACCCTTTAATGGCCATTTCCCAAGTCCTTCCTCGCAGCTGTCCCTTCATCATTTCTACTTCGCTCAATCTACACTTCTACATCTGCCTCCTGGGGAATGCCTAGCTCATACCTGCCAGCGCATTTTGATCGATGGATTCCTCAACACGCCCGGGCGACGCGCTGCAAAACATTACTGCCGAGAAATGAGACTGCAATTTTAAAGTAATCAGAAAACTTTATTTAACAAATAGAATCAAACTCGCGGTTCTCAAAACAATCATGGAGAGGGATGGCTTCCATGCAATGTGCGTGTGATGCGACTATCACATCTCCTTCACCTTCGAGGTTTTCTGACATTCTTACTTTCCATCTAGTATCGCACAATACAAAAAGAGAATTAAAGACTTGAAAATCGCGAAAACCCTTCCGCAATGCAGAATTATACCAATGCTAAAAAAGCAAGATGAGCGCCTGAGCGAAGGAAAGAAAACTTCATATTTATTTCACAGTCAACATGTCAGCGACGAGAAGTTAGACCGATGGCGGGAAAAACTTGAGAAATAATTAGAAGAACACGCCAATTCTCCTGTTGTATGTAGGTTCACTAAGACTCACCAAAAGGCATGTTAATGATACTGACAGCTACGTATAATAACTACGTCATCGTATGTCGAATATCTGACGCCCCGCTCCCTGGGTTCTATTGACGATGTGAACTCGCCTCCTTTGATGCCGATGTCAATCGATTTAGTTACGCAAGTAAGCGAAGAAAGACCTAGAAGCAATATGAAATCCACAGACAGTGGTTTGCCGTTTATGGGCCAGGCGCAGCTACCTGCTCCAAACTTAGCGTCCATGGCACCCCCGAGCTCCACCCTAGAACCTCAGCCACACCGTAGCCCTAACCCGATCCACGCCGCAAAATGCCATCCAATGATATCAACATTGATTTCCCGTCACCAGGTGAAACTTTATGGGAAGATATCTGGTTCAACCACCCTCAGATGATTCACGAACTACAATCTGATTATGGCTCGAGTTTCAACAATGTCATACATGGGAACGCCATCTGAGCACCCAACTTCACCCTGCGCACCACCGACTGAACCGCGATCAGCATACCCACCAGTCGGGTATAACACCCCCGGTTTTAGACTACTTCGACACATAGAACGCATATCTGATGGTATCCGCCTGAGATTACCCGACAGATCGCAACCACGCTGGTGGTTTACATTAATATTGCTAGCAGTTTATAGCACAATACAGGACAGTGCCCGTTGTACAGTACTTGAGGTATTTACAACGAAGTTGACCAAAGATAAGGAACGCTGCACGATGGATCAACAATCACCCACTATTGATACTCGTCGATTTGGGCAACGTTTATGCTGAACTTGGTCGATTAGACGATACCTTGCAGCATTATGCACGGGCTATAGAGGAGTTTGAGAAAACTCTGGGAACTTCTCACCACCCTCTACTCGCAATTTTCACGAATATGGCGGTGGTATTGTACGAACGAGGCGACTGCTAAACATCAATACATTATTATAACCGGGCTCAGACTGCATACGAGCAACATCAGGGTCGCTATAATTGTTTATGGATAGTGGATACTATCCGAAATGTCGGATATATACTCAACGACGGCAGTGACAACGAGAATCCCAATGAATATTACAACAAAGCCCTTTCATACACGCCTAAAATAGAGGATATAGAATCAACGGTGGAGGATTGCTAGTTATATCTGTTAAGAAGTCGCCGCTGTTCGCTTCTCAGCAGTGTTAGAGTGAATTAACTCGTGCGTTCGCCTATTCATCATATCATCATGCCAGTCTTGTTCCTTTCCAATTTGTCGACGATGCCCTGTAGATCCGGCGTCTTCGGGGATGCAGAAGAAGATTGTATGGCGTCCTTCTCACCTTGTCTATTCAATAATTGAAACATCCCGTGTAGTGATAAGTTCAAGCGTACCGAGTCGTAGGGAATGTTAGGTGTCTACTTCTGGTAGAATGGTGGTCGACAGCGTTGGAAGGGAGACAACCAGAACAAAGGGGAATCACAGGAGTAAGTGTCGGACTGCAGGAAAGTAATTAAGTATTTAACTTAGCACGTAAGGACACGGCTAATGGGCAGTATACTCAAGGTGCAGGAAGAGGAAGGCATGTTGTAGTGCTGTAACTGGAATCTTGTATGTACAGTACTATCTTCCGCACTGATCATTGCTGGATTCGCATTAGCATTTCTTTTCGTGGTTCCATCGTCTTGAAAACCGAGGTTTATGGCTGTTTAAGGGGTTTGGAAGGGCATGAAAGTAATATATATCCCGCCCCAACCCGAACCAAAACACACCGGTTGCATTACCATACGGTACCGTACTGGCTGCAGTGGTATGGACAACACCATATTCACAGAGAACAGCTATGTCGGTTTCCTGGTTGGGACTACTAATGTCTTGACCATTGAGAACAGTACGATACTACCTACAATGATGAGCAACCTAGGCAATTCCTAACAATGGATAAAATGGGTGATTTTTTTCAGTTAAAAATGATGCATCTATATATAGAGCTGGCCGCTAGCGGGGCCGGTAGTAAGGGGCACACTTCTCTCCCATGTATAACTCGCATCTTTCTCTTTCTGTCTTCTTTCTGTATCTAAGTCTATACCGCACACGGTTCGCTCCATGTTTCAACAAAAAATATGACAAAAACCAATGAGCTAGAGCCACTGTTGATGCGGCCAGTACAATTCAATTTACCACCGGAAGAAGTTATTATTTTGCCGTTTCGAGCTCTTTTATGGCAATTAAATTTACTAGGGTAGGGCTACAGTACCTAAAAACAGGAAGAAGCATAGACTTTCCCGTCATGGTATGCGACAACACTGACACCATTGGCTGTGCGAATTTGGTGATGTTATGATATGTCCACAAAGACGTTTGAAATAACTTATGCAGTGAAACTTTTTATAACAAAAACCCTGCAATTAATCCCAGCAAAGTAGCTTTTTTTTTTAACAAATTGCCGCCGACTTACAGATTTTGTTGCGCTAGTGAAGACTTTTTGAATACTCGAGAATGCCAATGATGCATTTGTTGTATCCAAATGTTTATACCGCAGTAAACGTATCACCAGAGAAGAGTTAATAGGTTTTGGACACCCGGGTACCTCTCATCTGTTATTTGATGGCTATACATATTTTCATATTGTGCGATAGTTGTAACGTAACATCTTCATTTCAGTTCAGCCGTTTCCTATTCTGAGGACATCGTTGTCTCCTGATAGACAAGTACTTGGCAGAGGGTATTCAAGTAATGTTAGTCGAACAGATATGAGCTATAGAATTGGCTGTGTATCATAGTAGACGTATAATTGTAGATGACAAGTAGCGGCCGACATCAAGCCATTACAGTTCCTGAAAGTGGCACGCCCTTGCTGAACGAGTAACTGTGGTCACTCCGCCAATATCGCCGTCACCGGTGGTGATCATTTCCGAGTTATAGGTTTCCAGATGCTATGCCTTCAATGGCTTGATAATTTGATGTGACCCCAGAGGAAATGATGTTTTGCTACTGTCTTACATTTTTTCTAGAACAATCTCTGACCCCAGTAAAACTCTGCCAGGGTTTGGTGCTTGTGCAGCATGTTTCGCGTGGCTTGCGCATTACGGGAACTAATCCAACAGGGATTGAAGCGAGATTCTTGCACAACAGCTGGGCTCGGTTCAATGCACTGGCACGCTAAATGTTTCCATACCCTATTGGACATTTGCTTTCTCTAAATTTGTATGACACTTGATCCTAGCTTTCAAACCTTTCAGTTTCGTTTTGTTGCGTGTGTGCTTGCAACTGACGCAAAAAATCATGCAACAGGGTGGATCTGACTTAGCCATTAGGGTGCCGATACTGGAAGCATAACTCGCTTGTAGCTGTGCGACATTTAAAAACGCGCCGCCTTCCAAAGCAACTGGAAAACCCTTCTTACACAGTATTCAACCATCTTATCGCGCTCTACTGTATAAAATCCAAACTCCACATGGGCAGTGGCTGGTATTATTCATTTGCGTGGCCATAGTTTTCTTCCATAACTTTATCTCAAATTTCACAACATTCTACCACCATCGTCTCTCTCCAATCTCAAATTACACTTTAACAAACTGGTCGTAATCTGTCTGGCCTTTTGTCTGCGCGAATGGAACTATTAGTCGCTCGCGATATCAAGTCAGACTTCTGGTGACTTACCCCTGGCCGGTAGCGTTTAGCTCGAAGTAATAAACCAAGGCTCTCCAGCGGAAGACCAAATGTGTTATCTACGGGTGGTATATTCCCAGGGGCCAACACAACCTTGAATGCCAGTAGTACTCTGCCAGATAGGTCTTTATGATGAGGTGCCATTACAATATTGAAAGGGTGGGCGGCGATCTGATCGGACTGTGCCATGGACTTCTCGTATTGGAATTGCACAAGGCATGCAGAACTGATGCTTTCAACACCGATAATCTGGCGTGGTGCCGCACTAGGATCGGTATTGAACTGTAAGAATCTCGGGGAACCTGTTGCTCGACCATTGACAAGTGCAAACTGTGGATGTTTGCTGGGGGCATATGTGGGTGAAGCCTTCGCATGGATGATGTCAAATGTTGTCTTGAATGTATCTCGTCCAATCCCAGACCGTGCATGACCAAGTAGCGGAGAACTTGTGGACGAAGTGTCTGAGGATCCGAGTTGTATGTATAGTTCCTTGTGTGAGAGTTCAGTGGAATCTTTAGTATCGTTAACCATGATGGATTTGTCGAGTAGCCCGAGATCAGCGCCCGTCCATTTGCATATGTCTTGCATCGTTCTTATCTCCAGCCGAGTACCTCTGTTACCTTCTCCCTTGACCTCTTCATGATTATTACTGGAAAATTGGTGTCGGTTAATGCAGTAGCATTAAATAATGGAAGGACTCACTGTATGCCAACAACAACTTCTTCACCGTCGTAGTTAACCCAGATAGGTGCCCCACTCATTCCCTGGTCAGTGCCAGCATGGTAGAGAACTTGCCGGTCTTTGTGCCGTCCAAAGGTACCGCTACCCTGCCTGAACTCAGACGTCGGAGTTTTGTTTAGTATTCCCGGATAGCCTCCGACAAATGCGATTAAGTTAGTTCCTAGTTCCTTCGACTGCAAGTCCATAGCTGCAAGAACAATATCGAACCCGAATGCCTCTCTAGGCTTAGGCTTGCCATCAACTATTGGCCGATCTAATAGAATTATTCCGTAGTCATGGACGGCGTTCTCGGGAGTCTGCGATTGTTCGTATGGCGCTGCGATGTGGTAATCACTAGGCTCGACCTTCTCAGTGGTTGGATTTCCATCTGAATCGTAAAGTCTTACTTCGATCTGTTGGGTCCGCTGGGGTTTATCGCCGGGACTCTTCGGGGGTCGTATTAAGTTATGGCCGGCGGTAACTAAAACATCTTTGCTAGCTCCCGGAACATTGAGAAAGAACCCAGTGCCTATAGCTGGAGGGGCATTTGGATCAATGTATAAATCGAGCCGGCATATGACCTTCGCCCATCGCTTGGGGTCCAAAGTGGCTCTGGACGAGTCTCCTAAAGAGAGGCCGATAAAATAAATGACAGAGCTCCACGAAGAATGGATAGCTGCTCCGATTTTTAAAAAGAAGGTAGACATCGTCAAGCTAGTTGATTGGCTACAACATGCTCTCTCGCTGTAGCTTTATATTATCAGCGACAGTGTTCGACTCTAAGAACGTGCTTGTAGCTGTAGCCATATCGCATGGGCACAGATATTGCTACTAGTATATCTATCTCTGTGCGCATCTCCCATTACGGCATTCATTGGCTACGAATCAGGTTTTTGCCTTACTTTATCATATGCGAAACTCAAGCTATAATTGCTGCAGCTTAATGGAGAATTAGGCACCTGCCAGGACAGAATTCCGATGTGTACTTGGCATACAAGGGGATATCACCTGCACTCGATTAAACATGGGAATATAGAGCGATAGTAGCGCTAATGCTCAGGGGCCAAGCTATTGAAATGTTTGTGACGGTTTGATACGGTCTTGGTTACAGCTGGTACGAGGTCCCGACCATGGGTGTAAGTGCATCGGAAGTTGGACTAGGGCCTCTGCTTACAGATTAGTAACTTCTCGGTCTTGGCATTGCTGTTTAGTTAATCCCGAAACATTCCCACCGCTAGGAGAGTCTGCTGCTTCTGCACCTGTTTCAGGGCATAAACATACGTTATACTGCAGATTATTCGGCAAATTCTTCGCTTTCAGTAGCCATGATATAACCTTTGCAGCAAAACAAGCGGGATGTCTTACTAAATGTGGAATTTACCGCCTAGCTTAAACTCACAGCCTCATGCGGGTACACCGCATAATGTTCCAGAATCTCCGGCAGGCTTCCCAACCGTCAGTCTCGTCCGGGCAGAGCTATGCCCGATCCTGGAATGCAATTTTCCGGGCTGAGAATTCCTGCCCGCTTTTGCCCTAGGGCTTCCAATTTGCTGACTACAACCCTGCAGGGCCTTACAATCTTTGGACGTGATGCGTAATGCTGAAAGATGGGAATACAAACATGCCACTTATACCCACCCAACTCTATGGAGCGGGTCAACAATGTAGACAATGCAGATCAACGATGTAGGGACTATGCTAATGGGGTAAGAAGCTATCAAATACACCTCAAGTCTCAGATCCTACCTCCTGTTTTTGGTGCGGCTGCACACACGATAAGCTCGGCTTAGTTGCCACCTGGCTGCCTGCCTAGTTGCCGGCTGGAATTATACACATCCAGAAATGGTAACCTCCGCTAGGGACCTACAGCCGCACTGAACGGGCCTTAGGGATTCAAGCCTCTGCCCTTGACGCCCCAGGCGAACAAAGTGCGCACCCGGTCCGGACGGCGGTGCCGGGCCCCGAAAGACGCCAGTATGGATAGACGGTTCGGAACCCTCATCTCCGGCACTTCACGTTTTCTGGGACATTTAAACTTTCCTTCTCTGGGAGTAATATCTGGCGGGGAAGCTGATGTCACAATTGAACTTGATTGCGTACCAGGGTTAGGGGAAGCGGTACTGAGTCTCGCATAGCTATTTTCTGGGGTCCAGGATAATGTGGTAAGGTGATGTGGGGGGAGGGGAGATGGGAGTACAACGGCGCACATATGATTCTGAATCCCGGTAGCCGGATCACGTATGCCTGACGCAGTACTTTGCACTAGTGCTGCAGCGTTAGATGCGAGGCGTCCGGATTACTAGGACTATATGGATCCCTGCTCTAGATGATCCCTTAGCGTTGTGCTCTTAGAGCTTGCAGCTAGTATGGGGGGTGTGTTAGGCTTTAGTACCTCAGATAGCGGTACTTCGCTCACCTGAATTTTGCTATCAGTGTGCGTGGATTATAAGGCATTCGAGCACAGCTCATCTCAATGCAACATTCTCAAATGGTTTTGCATGAAAAATAACTAACCAGATGAGGAACTGTGTTTCATCTGACACGGACAAGTGACGTAGCAGCAGCAATAGGTCCCGTAGTTTCCAATTATGCTTGCTTGTGATAATCACTATTGCGCCAGCAAAATACCCGTTTTCTAAAATTCAATTGTACACCCCAAAATCCGCTGAGATACCTTTGAGGCTAAACACATCTAAGTGTGTTGACTTGAATTAGTCTCTTTTACATAGCTTCTCTCATATCTCCAACTACTACTCTGGCGCTCGCTCACTCCACCTGGATTTCCTTTGAATGTTCAAGCCAAAACATCTGTGGTTCAGATCTATAATATAATTATGGTGACACCTGTATGTCAAGCTGCCAGAGCTGGAACACTTACTCAGAAACAACTCCTCGACTGGACACTAACCGGTGGCTTCATCAACGAGAAGAACTCAAACGGAGTTACGCCCCTCTGCTCTGCCGCAATTGGTGGGCATCCTAATATTGTTCGATTTCTCCTACAGAATGGTGCGCAGGTTAACGAACCATCCGATCACGACTGCACTGCACTGTGGTTTGCAACAAGACTTGAAGACGAAGAGAAAGCATACCGTATCACCAATACTTTGCTCCGCGCAGGGGCTGACGTCAACTGTGTCTCAAGCGCTACAATTTTGAATACTACCCCCTTGATGAATGCAATTCGGAATGGGCTAGGCATGAAGGTGTTGAGCTTGCTTCTTACCAATAAGGCGTCACAGGATCACCCTGTCAAAATGAAACATTCAGGTACAGAAGACGCAAAATTCATCGACAACAAGCAGTACATCGATGCTCTCAAAGACCCGAGCGAAGTTCTTTCACCCGCCGCTTCGAAATCGTTCGTTGTCAAGTCCGTGAACTCACTATTCGAGTACATGGTAGCGGTTGTCAACCGCTTTACCAACAACGCACTTACGGATAAGTTGGGTATAAGGGGGAGCACGAGCAATTTACCTAGGGTCGGTGTCTCATTTCGAGAGGTTTGGCACATCTGAGCACTCGTCAGTGGATCCATATGCTGATACTGATGCAACCTACCTAGTCCGAGATGATTGCAGCGCAAAAGTTCGATCCTGTAGAGTTCAACAAAAGCATCAACGAATATATCACTACTACTGGACTGGACAAATTCTTCCCGATGGACAGTCTCTTTTTGCAAACGGTGGTAAAAAAGGCGAGTGACTTAGCCAATAAAGGAACTACAGCATTGGCACGGCCTGAGCACCTCCTTGGCTTGACACAACTTAGCCTATATCAGCCCATTCTGTTTTGTGGTTAGTGCAGTAGGACTATGACTTGACGTTCGGAGACTGACCTCATTAGACAACAGTGGTTCCATGAAAACAGTGAGTGGGGACCGGATCGATGCCATGATTGATGTTAGCAGGCGGATCACTGAGATTGCGACACACTTGGTTCCCGATGACGAAGGCGTGGAAATCAGATTTCTGAATTCTAACAACAAGGAACATGATCTATACAAAAAATATGGGAAAGTAAAAACGACTGATGCGGCGGCCAAAATGGTTGCGGAAGCGAACTATTCAGGAGGCACTAAGCTCGGAACGATATTGCGAGATGTAATCCTGAAACCGTATGTATATGAGTACCTAGAGAAGGGGCATACACTGGAGAGACCATTATTAATTTCAATTATCACGGACGGATGTGTATGTACCCTTCACACACTTTCCCGCATTGTTGAGCTATTTACATGGAGAAACAGCTAACACTCCCAATAGCCATCGTACGAGGCTGATGATGAACTTGATAAGGCGATTATTGAGTGTAAAGAGAAGCTTCAGGCAAAAGGGTATGACAAGCGAGGTTTGAAACCCATGCTACCCGGAATAGCCGAATGCTAAACTTAGTTATAATCCCGTTCAGCTGTCAATTTTCAGATCAGTCAGATTGGAAATGACACTGCTGCGGAGAGATTCCTTGGCCGACTCCAGCACGATGATAGAATCAAAGAATATATCTTTTGCTCTTCTGGTAGTCACCGCCATGGATCCCGTATGTCTTCATATCCACTCATCTTCGAATATAGAGAAACTCGATGAAAAATTCAAGGAGCTACGCGACAATGACGATGAACTTGAGATCTGGGTTTGTTTCCTATTACACCAAGAAAACTGCACGCCAGCACAGAGCTAACTGCTGGCTAGTTATTCAATACACTAATGGGTCCACTTCTACAGGCATCTTGATGTCCATTTCTTATGCTTATGTATTTATGCGCATATTGACATGGTAGTCTGATTCTTTTTGTCCCCTTGATTTGTGAGTTCGCCAAATTGTTCAATGCTCCCCCAGAAATATTATGCTTGGCGCGTCATCAAACCTGAGTGATGTTGGCGTAGTGGAAGACTTTTGCCCGAAATTACGTGTTGCTTACTACATCGATAATTCTCCTTTTCTGCTTCTCTTGATCTTTGGATGTATATACATACACACGAGACAATCAACGATTTTCCACGCCACCGCTACATGTACGTGTCAACAAGTGAAAATTTTTCGTACGTGATCTACAATGCGCGGGTGGTTGTTGGTACAGTTGTGCGTTGGTGTTCACGTGAGGACGGAAAAAAGGGTTTACTTTCATTTCCAACCGAGGCGGCGACTGGGACTCGCCACCAGAGATCCCTACTGTTCCGCTGGAATCCGATATTGGCCATCGCCGAATTCATCTAGTATCCACCTTTGCGATAGAAAGTATCGCTTGTAATTAGTGCAGTATTAGTTGAAACGCTATCTACTAGTGTGAACTGTATCCAAGATAATTGGTGGTGATAGCTGCACGAACCCCGCCATCGGAACTTGAACTTTCAAGGTCATATTGTACGTCATCAGCTACTTGGTCAAGTACAAATGCACATTGTCGGTGACGGAAGCCATTCCAGTCATCTAAGTTAAAATTGACCTGCAGCATATCGCCAGTACCCCACAGCGGGTCGGGAGCGGGGTCCAGATATGGCAGTTCATGCCTGTCCGGACGTTGAAAGTTACTCGGTAAGTTTTAGCACTTCACAGATTTATATGCTTATCTATTGTGTACCCGAACACTTTGATTACTTGTTCAATATAGCAATGTAACGTAGCAAAGCTAACGATAGCTCTGGATACTTTCACATGTACCTTGCACTGGCTCCAGCACTGTACTCAATGCATGGCAAAATCATATATAGAATGAGAGTTTTTAGGTATCTAACTATGTAACGATATATAACGATGGGTAATCCTCTTATCAAAATCCCAGTACCGAGTACGTTTGCCGTATGCGTGCATGAACATAAATAATGAAAGTTTCAACAATATCCATGTGCGACACTGCCTACGTGTGGCATACAAAGTGAGATAGAGAGCTCTTTTTAGGAAATAGTATTCGCAAGCCACATAGCTTTGCGAATAGGTCCTAAAAAGGGATCTCTATCAACTATTCCAGTCTTACTTCAAACACGCAACTCACCGCTTGCAGCTGCCTACTCCAAGCGAAGTTAATTACGACCAGGGATGATTTGCATAGCCCGTTTACCTTGTATATAAGCCCAACCATAGGATGGATGTGGGACGGGGTAGGCTTCATCATCCCGTCCCCAAAACGGATTTTGGATGCCCAAAAAGTGAAAACAGGCTGGTATTGGGCGGGAATTCCTGTTACTTTGTGTCAAATGCACAAGATTAGCCACAGCTCAACAACGGCTCCATGGAATCTACATATCAAGCCACAGACTGATAGAGCTCATTGAGTACATCAGTTGACGTCTAGCAGTCATCCTTATCAGAGAAGTATGCGTGGAGTTATTGGGAGGGTTATGCTAACTACGCTCCAATTAGTATCACTCCATATCATGCCAATAAAATGAATATTCCTCCGATTAGAATGATTGTTAAATGGCAAATTCTATGCTCAATAAGTTCTATAGGGCCGCTGTCTCCTTTCATTCAATACAGTTGTCTGCGACCGGTGACCTGTTATGCCTTGTGTGAGCAGTAAACAGAATCCCCTCCATATTCGATTGTTTATCTCGACCCGGAGAAATCCAGTCTTCGCCTAATCACGTGACACGGGGTCCCCGTCCGGTTTTCATCTTATACCACACATTACTTATATAATGACTACTAACTCTGCGCAACGCTCAATGTGGCATATTACACCAGGGGTAAATCAAGCGCGTACGAAATTAGCATCGAATATGTGGCTTCCGGTCCCGAGTATAGAAGGTATGTTCAAGGCAGGATACCAATCTGCGGGAACCACAGATTCCCGGCAGTTATCTTATATTGGCTGCCGGTAACTGGCTTTATTGCGTAGGTCTATACGAGAGTTCGTTAGCTTGGTGTGCTATAGCTGCATTGAAACGGCTGGTACAGCTGGAATAGGTCAACAATACTGTAATTGGCCTGACCTCCCCGGTTATTCACAACGAATCCTACCACATCGCAGTGGGGAACTGTGAACGTGCTTAAATGATACGCTGACTGCGAAGTTGGATTAGGCGCGTGATCCTTCTTCAGGCAAGTGACACTACATATCGCATGAAATTAGCATGCTGTTGTACTGGCGTAAGGAAAACACGTAGGCTTTCAATTACAACTGCAGTGCCAGCATCGACGTACATTTATCCCTCAATCGTAATTCATTGGTGGTGTGTATCACTCGGTAACTAGATTCGGACATTGTTCAGCTGCCTACAGGTTCCACTCTGTCATGGTCCATGAGTCTTACGGAATCCTCCACAAGGTATGGAGCTGAGAATTTTCCAAAATCTTCTATCTATGTTTACATATATGCTCGAGAATCTCTAGGTATGAATTTGACATCAAAGTCCGACACCTATATCCTTTCCTCCGCATCAAGCTGCTCACTCATCCAACCATACAACGACTCAAAATGACAACTGTCCATGCCAGAGAGATCAGCGATCTTCTTGCTTTAGCTGGTGTCGATGGTGCAGAAGAAGGATATTACGACAGACTCCGCGTCGAAGACGGTGAATTGATCGAGAGCCTATTCACTCCAACTGGCACTGATGAGAAGACTGTGGCTACGGACGTTCACCAGGAAACACCAGCCAGTTATTTGGTTTGGGGAACGGAAGTATGTTCCTCGTAGGGCTGAAAATTTGGTATATAAACACTGATCGTATCAGAAACTAGCCTTCTGCGTTGACGAAAGTTATGTTCTGCAGAGTTACTCATTCGAAATCGGTGCGGATCAATGGAACATTGAAGCCGGGTCCTTGGGAGATGCAGGAATCACAGTTCACCCCGATAGCAAACTAGCTAGCGGCTTCATGCCGGCCGGTGTAAATGTTTTTTTTCAGGACGAACAAGGAAATCTCAATGCCACACAATCCAAGGATTTAACCTCATGGTCCGTCGTCGGTCGTCTATCATCAGCAGCGAGGCCAATCAGGGGAGCCGCACTGCAAGCACTTCCCACAAGCGAATGCATGCGCCTCTTTTATATCAATCAGGATAAGCACATACATTATCTTGAAAGCTCTGGATCTGGTTGGAAAGGTATGTGCCCCTTGAGTCTTGTATGGATGAAACTTTTTCTGAAGATGCTTTTGCTTAATACTCTGCATTGTAGACCACAAGGTGGAATACGCCAACCTTGGCGAGGGCCAGCCTGGCCGCTTCATCGTAGCGCAAGATGACGATGCGAAAGCCCAATTCTTTTTACTTAATAATCATAACTCCGTGGTCCACATTAACTCGGAAAAGCAAACAATTATTGGGAAAATCAACTTCGAGGGCGGGAAGAAAGAGCTAGAGCTCATAATCAAAGAGGAGTGCTTCTACTGGTTTTGGCCACTGCGACCGGTTATTCATATGTCATTTACAAAGATAGAGATCAATGCAGGGAGAGATGCTGTCATGACGGGAGTTACAGATGGGATCAAGTAAATGAATGACGTCTATTTAGATAACTAGAGAGATGTGCGGAGATGTCAGGATAGAAACACGGTGTTGCATGTATACCTAGACCTATTTCAGCATCCGAAATGATACGATTACAAGGTTGTATGGGAATATTGACTTGTATTAAACATGATACTTGCTAATAGGTTTCAGCTGCATAAGCTGAGTGTGTATGCATACGTGCATGGAGACTTTATTTAGGGATTCGACACATTAGTACAACCATTATACAAATAATACACGGATTCGGAGGTAAATTCACATCATTTTTTCTCCTAACTTTTCTCGGTACAGCAAGCAGGCCCTTGTTGTTTTACTTGGCAATTGATAGTGCAGTGAGCACAGTGCCTCGGCTGTTACAGTATCACGGCACCCGGTGGTGTTAAAACCAGGTATTTCGTTTTGTCACAGCAAAGGAGCCTAGGTGATGCTGGGTGCTAAAAACATAACGGCAGGTGGAAATCTCCGAACTGTCGACAAGATCATAACTATAACTTTTTGCCAGTTTCTCAATTCATCGGTAATCGCTCGAGCCAATTTTGTGTTGTGTTGATACAATAAGTATCGACTGTAGTATGAAACTCAGACAAATCTTGTATCACAGATACTTAAAGGGTGGAACAGACGATGTTACAGCCGCGTGGTCAATAAATAAATCGCGTCACCTTAGGAAGGCCATCCGAAAACATTGTGATCGCGACGGTAATTGATGCGGCTCGATACACATGGTATTCCGTCGATCATATCAGTCGCATCTAACACGAGGCTCCCTCTAATCGAATCGATCACATCCGGCTTTAAGGAGTTACGAGAATGGATCGTAGTAATTATGTGCCAGTGAAACTACAACCACACTAATTTGGGCGTTCCTTATCCGAACTTGAATTATCCCATACACCCCTGTCACTCCATCAAATTTGACGATGGTTTGTTGAGATGAAGGTCCCCTGAAGATTCCAATATTCTGCAAAGACCCGGGTTCCAGTTCGTCCCTTGTTCACACCCCCGTAACTATACGATTGAATTCTCTTTGGTTCAGGAGTGCGAGGGGCAATATAGACGTGTGGGCGGCATGGCAGTGAATGTCTATAAAACGGTGTAGTTGAGTTTCTACACCGGGACTGCTAGCGACACCAAGACGACCGGCGTAATAAGATGGCTTGACTTCTTCAGTTGGTTATAACACGACAAACTTATCCGTCTGTAGTTGCTTTGTCTCTAGTTTGGTAAGCGGAAGTGTATATCAGGACAAACCTTGAGGAGAAAGTCAGGGATGGTACCGAAAGGAAGATATCCGATAGTTTTATCCGAGATGCTAAACTGGGGAACACAGTCTGGACGGACGGAAGGTACCCACGATGAGCAATAGAATGCGGGAGTTCCTTCGTGTTGTGGTTAGCTATATGAGTCGAAGTTGGTAGTACTTCCAATATCTCCAGGGGTGTTATTTCAAGTAGGACAGTTCCTGTATATTGTTGATTGCGGAACCCTGCAGTCGCTCGGTTTTGCGCTCGTTTAGGATGTGCATTATGCGGGAACTAATGCAGCAGGGATTATAAGCGAAATTGCATGTCCTGGTTCGTTCAGTGCATATATGTACTCTCCAAGCACTCCGGGTACGGCTGTCGGAAAGGTATGCAGCATCACGCATCGGTTATAGTCAACACCCTTCAATGAGTAACTTGATAATTTGATGCGATCCCATATGAAATGACATTTAACCACGGTCTTACGCTTTTTCCAGTACAATCATCAGCTCAGGCGAAACCCTGACAGGGTTCGCTGCTAGCGCTGCTAATTATGCACGCGTTGCGGGAACTAATGCAACCGGGATTTAGGCGACATTTTTGCATAACTGGTTGGCTCGGATCAATGCGCACGGACACCTAATGTTTCCTTATTTTGCTTTCGTTGCTAGATGTATGTAATTTTTGCTCTACAGTTCGTCTTTGATGAAGCCACTAATGGTTGTGGACGTATCTCTCAATAGCTGATAACGTGAGAGAATTGTCCGCATCCGATTTGGTTCTTTGCGCTTTGCATGTCAACTGGTATGCCCTTGCTTAGTGAGTGGTCATCATCGTATAGATGGCTCTATCTACTAATTGTAGAACTGACCCCCGCCATGCAGAACAGCACAATTTACATTGAAGTATTGAACAGAACCCACTGCAAGGAACAGAAGAGAAAGGAAGTGCATATGCGAGACAGTTCTGGTGATTATAGGCTATGGTTTACTTGGTCACACCCACACTGTGTGGTTGATTTCGTATAGATCTACAGTGGAGATGTCAGAGTGATTGTTTCATTTCGGTACGGGGGAGACTCCAGGCAGTGGTGGGTTTCTCTTGTTCCTGGCTTGTCTAGTCGCGCGCGCATGCTCGCAAGCTTGCAGTTGATTGGTTTATTAGTTACTATCATGTAGGAATGATATGGATCTCTAGCGAGACTGAATTGGTAACAATTTTCCACAGACATTGAAGATCACGGCGATGGATTAGCTGCATTGGCTTCCATATTATTGCGTATCACTCACATGTTTTCGCGAGGATATGTTAATACGTTTAAGGAACCGGGGTTGATTGACACACCCGGGGAGACGCTTCCTTGTATATATCTCGAGTCGTTCTCCTCTTTTATCTGTACCATCGGTCTCCTAATGGAGTACACTGTTCTCCCCATATTGCAATGGGACATTCGAGCGCCACAACTAGATTACAGACTGACAAAGTGAAATATCACAGTCTACACGGTAGTATACTAAGGAGTGTTTCTTGGCCTTCAAAGCGTTCCCATCTCCCGAATTCTTCAGCGTTTGTGTGTCCGCCACCCTGCACTACCAATACCAGCAGCGATCGTTGTGTAATTTGGCATGTGTTCGAATTTTTAGTTACATTCGCTAGACTTAGGCTTTGTCAAACGATAGAGTTATAAGGCGCAACAACATGAACTGCGGGTGTCGCAAGGATTCTGTACGCAGGATGTTGTTACTCCCCAATACTTGGCACAGCCAGTATGGCCCACACTGGTCACCCCGGAGATCTGCCACCCAGCAGGTAGTCATGTTTTCTATTGAATATACATGTACCAGCAAGAGATGACTTGTATGGCCGGAGGCGGAGATGTCTCATATGGCCGGAGACGGAGATGTCTTATATCGCCGGAGACGGAGATGTCTTGTATGGCCGGGGACGGAGATGTCTTGGTTGACCGGGGATGCAGATGTCTTGAATGGCCGGAGACAGTGATATCTCGTATGGCTGGAGATGACAGTTGAGTCTGGTACGAGCCGATGGCATTCTGTCGTACTTGTACTTTCATCTATATTCTGGCCTTGTGGCCCTCTTAGATAGAATACAATTAAGCTTCTCTGTCATCACTATTTCAACAGGTTATGAGCCCGGCGCCCACAACAATGTGTACAATGAATACTCTATTTATATTTTACGATTACAAGCCTCAAAAAGCTCAACCAACGTACAACCATCCTTGCTCATCAGCCGCAACACCATCACCATCTATCACCCTCCATCGTCACTTGTCCAACATCCTCCACTCTCAAGCTGTCAAACAAAGCCTTCAATTCCGGTCACGGAAACATGCCCAAGCTGACTGATCAAGACAACCCAATCTGGACACAGAAGATTTGCTAAGTTCTCATCGCCAAGACAGCATACAATATTGTTACTAGTGCCGAACTACTCCCTCCCGGTGAAGGTGTCACCCTACACGCTAAACAAGCTGGCTGGCATGACCGAGCCAATAAGGGGATAGCATCAATACACCTCTGATGCTGCGAGGAACGCCTGCCACTCATCGGCCATGTCAACCATCCCATGGTGATGCGAGGAGCACTCAGGGAATAACTAGGCAATACTACAACAAAACTTGGTTGCACCGAAGTCCTGCAAAAGTTCACCGCCTCTCCACTTGTGCCATACGAAACTGTTCCACAGTCCTTAACCAATCTAATCGCCTTGCGCAAGATGTCGATTGGCACCACAGAAAATTTCGCCGATGATTCCATTAAAATTTAAGACACACATCTTCACCACCCTATCAAATCCATATGAAACAACCATCCAAATGCTTGAACAGTGAATCCCCGCCCTGCCGGACCAGTAGTGTATGGATGCAATCCGCCAATATGCTGACCTAATAACATCAGCCAGAGACATCTGAGATGCATCCACCGGAGCGGCGAAATGCACCTGTAGCGGAAATTGAGGCCGTGGTCATGGTGGACAAGGTGGCAAGCCAAGTGGTAGACAACCACGCGGACGACAAAACAGACACAAGAAGCACAAGTGCACATAGTGCAAAATGGATAACCATACTACCAAAGCATGGAGAAGGAGAAAGTGCACTGAAAATGACACAAACAACGGCGATACAATGAATTCCAAGAACCATGAACAAACATGCTACCACTGCGGTCTCCTGGGACACTTTAAGGCCGACTGAATCCACTTCAAGAATCTGCGGGATCAACACAATAATATCAATCGAGGCACCACATCTGTGTCACTTGCGACGGCAGGAGATTGCGACATGATTTGACTAGCCGAGAATAGAACCGCACTCAATGCAGCCTCCGCTCCAGCTCCATGGGTCATCGATTCCGGAGCATCTCACCATATGTGGAGTGACCGCATCACATTCAACTCAATAAAGAAACTTCATCAGCCAATAGTCATTGAACTTGGAGACAATAACAATGTTACAGCAAGCTACCCTGGACTCATTGATGTCTCACAGGAATATGACGTCAATGCTCTAGACCCGGCTATGTTCCGGCTCTCCCTTCTCTCCATCAATCATTTGGACACAGCCAGATACACTTCCACATCTGGCCACGGCAAGTGCTCCATATCATCTCCATCAATTACAATCACAGGCAGGTCATTGATCTCCATATCATATCTCTACCAACTGCACTCAAGGCGATAAGTCCACCTATGAAGTCCACCTCCAGATGGAGAAACAGGATGAGAGAAAGTGCATCATCAAGCACACAGACCTCCGTATCTCAAAGCAATGATTCTACCAGTCCGGATGGACCCAGTCTGAGGTAGGGCTCAGTCCAGACTGTCAGTCTTGGACTAGACGGGTTTAGTCTGGACCAGTCCACACACACTCACAATTTGGACATTGTTTCATAGTCAAGTATCACTGGAAACATGACTCATCCTCATATTTGATAGCCACTCACCTCTGAATACCCTCTTTGGGCAAAAATATCACAGTTCTATCTGTATATTCGGTACCATCAACATATATTTCTCCCATTCAGGACCGGGACAGTGAGATATATACCCTAACCCTGGACACAGCGCAGAACTGGTCAACACCAGTCCAGTCCATCCCAGTCCTAGTCCAACAGATTTGGGGATTGATCAGATCCTGGTCCAAAATTCACTCGGACTGGACTGGTCCATTGCTGGACTGGTGGAATCATTGCCTCAAAGTCCAACTACCACTGGATCTCCAAAGCCACTCACAATCTCGGAATCACGACTGTGGCATCGCCGCCTCGCCCACATTCATCCCACTTCCCTACCATCTTTCATTGCTGGATATGCAAAAGATGACTCTGTGTGCACCGCATGCATTCCGGCCAAGCACAATCAGAAGATCATCAAAGTCAAGACGAAGCACACTACATAGCCATTTGAACTCATACATTCGCATGGGTGTGGACCATACTCCATGCCCATCTCAGCTGGCCTTCACTACTATATACTATTCATCGACAACTACACACGATACACCTCTATTTCGGCCGTTCCAGATAACAGATCAAAAACATGCACCTCAGCCTACCAATCATTCCAGGCCCGAGCGGACTACAAGCGATACAATGTAAAACAATTTCAATACGATAATGTCCATGGAGAATATGACAACCAGACTTCCGACCAGTGCTCGCTGCTCTGGGTGCAACATATGAACCATGCCCTCCATACGGTCACCATATTAACGGTGTTGCCGCACGCATGCTCCAGACCATCACCAAGAAACTACGATCTATGATGATTGACTCCCAGGCGCCACTTGTTGTTTGGGGAGAAGCAGTCTACACCGCAGTCTACCTCCATCAGCAATGGCTGATTGAAGTCCTAACGAAAAGAGATGACCGCGACGACAATGAAGCACCATATCCAACTGCATATGAGATCCTGCATGCAGTTGGCAAGCTCTCTCACAACATTGACGGCAATGAAATCTCGTAAAAAGCTCCTCTCCTTCACCTTCCACAATTCGGCTGGTACGCCAGTCGACTAATCCCCGAGCCACAATGCCATGGAAAATTCAGCTCCAGATGTAAACCATATATGATGGTCGGTTATGTGCACGATTTGACCACACCATGGAGAATTTGTGACCCAGCATTCCGAGTAGTAAGATCACACTCAGATGTCATCTTCGAGGAGGAGAGGAATTCCCACGCATCCTGCCTTCATGGAGACCCAACTGACATCTTTGCGCTACCTGAACATCAGCAAAATGTATTTTAGTCACTTGAAGCCTCCAGAAGTGTCTGGGAGGATGTGGAGTGTAAACATACATGCGTCAATTTCAGGAGAGTATCGGACTCTAGGAGGGCATTTCTGCCGGCCTTCAGAGTAACTGGGAGCGCCGACGACAAGCCTGGGAGCTCCTGGGAGCGCCGGCGACAAACCTGGGAGCACCTCGAATTACAGTCGAGCAGTCTTGGAAAAACACCATCTTCTTTGGGAACGCTGCTGGTGCCTGGAAATCGTAGCTACTACTTATCGTTCAACCATTTTTAAAACTCATGTATTCAGTTTGCATTCTCATCTATGTATCTATATAGCTACCCATCTACACACGGTATAATATCTGGACTGGCTGCAGGCGGTGCTTGAGAGCAATTCGAGGTGCGTCTGAAAATGACGATCGAGTGAACTCATAGATACACTCCGAGGCCGTGATCGCGCAAGTTTGGAGATGAAATTGGACATCGAGATTGAGTGAACCCAGAGATGCACTGGGAGGCCGTGATCGAGCGAGTTTGGAGATGCACTTGGAGGCCGAAGTCGAGTGAACTCAGAGATGCACTTTGCGGCCGTGATTGGGCGACTTTGGAGATGCAATTGGAGACCGACATTGAGTGAACTCAGAGATGCACTTGGAGGCCGTGATCGAGCGAGTTTGGAGATGCACTGGGAGGCCGTGATCAAGCGAGTTTGGAGATGCAATTGGAGACCCAGAATTGAGTGAACTCAGAGATACACTCCGAGGCCGTGATCGAGCGAGTTTAGAGATGCACTTGTAGCAGGCTATGATCGAGCGAGATTGGAGGAGTTCTTGGAGGTGGTCGATCTGGAGGCGGTCGATCTGGAGGCGGTCGATCTGGAGGCAGTCGATCTGGAGGCGGTCGATCTGGAGGCGGTCGATGGGAGGCGCTGAGACTCTATTCATCGGTTAGTTAACTCGAAACCGTGGCAATGTGACTAGGTGACTTTCACTTTGACGCTCATCTGGAGAACAGGCTGGTGGCGGTCGATCGGTAGGGAAGCACGCCGGAAGTTGAAGCAACATGCAGGGGTCAACTCGAAATCGTAAGAATGAAGGGACGACAGACAATCGTAGGAGTATGCTGTACTCGGTGTATGCTGTACTCGGTGAATGCTGCACTCGGTGTATGCTGCACTCAGTGTTAAATCATGATGATAGAATGGAGAGAGAGAGAGGGATGACTTAACTTTCTGTTCATGCGATGATGGTAGAGTTGTGGTCGAGAAAGAGAGAGATGGGGGATGAAGATGAGAACGATCAGGAGGATACGAGCGGCCGTGAGATATCAGGTGTACGACTTGCCTGATTGGGTTTAGAAGCCCTCGGATCGGTGTAATTACCCGCCGGATCGGGACTCATTCCTGCCGTATCAGGGATGGTCAATTGACTTGCACACGAAATTCTCTTAAGTCCCAGTTTCTCATGAAGATTTCCCCCATCCCCTCTGATCTCTCTCTTTCTTGTGCTCAACTCTACCATCACCTAAGAACACGAAGTTAAGTCATCCCTCTCTATCTCTCCATGCCATAATCATGAGTTAACACCGAGTATAGCATATACCAAGTACAGCATCATCCCAAGATCGACAGTCTCCCGCTCCCAGCCAGTTTCTCATCTCTCGGCGGATGTTGTTGTACTCAACTCTCTACATTCACACAATTACCAGTTAACCAATGAATAGAGTCTCAGCTGCCGTCGCGCCTCCCTCCGAATCGACCGCCTCCAAGTACTTCTCCGATCTCGCTCGATCACAGCCTCGGAGTGCATCTCTGAGTTCACTCGATCTCGGCCTTCAAGTGCCTGTCCAAACTCGCTCGATCACGGCCTCCCAGTGCATCTCCAAACTCGATCGATCACGGCCGCCAAGTGTATCTCTGAGTTCACTCGATCTCGGCCTCCAGTGCATCTCCAAACTCGCTCGATCACGGCCTCCAAGTGCATCTCTGAGTTCACTCAATGTCGGTCTCCAATTGCATGTACAACCTCGCTCGCTCACGGCCTCGGAGTGTAACTCTGAGTTCACTCGATCCTGGCCTCCAAATGCATCTCCGAACTCGCTCGATCACGGCCTCCAAGTACATCGTTAAGGAGCGACGGTGAGTGTACGGAGATACAGGGGTAACGGAGATGGAATAAGCGACGCGGAGTATATATTCGGGGGTAGATATACATCATCTCATTTTCATCTCATCTTGTCATACAACGAAAATACACACTCTGTGTTCTAGTCCAGTCACGGAGGATGTCCCTCCACGGAGAGACCGGTTCATTCGCGGAGTATACCCCTGCACCCCACCTCCGTGACTGGACTGGTTCATTCGCGGAGCATACATACAAAGTGCCAATTACACTCAACGTCGTGGTGCAACTACAATTGCACTGTGCTCCATATCCTGACTTGAAACCAGCTCTTCTTCCTCGTTGCCCTATTCCTCTACATCGTCCTCTTCCTCCTCCTCCTCCTCCTTCTCGTCTACATCCTTGTACTCCTCATGATCCTCTCCTTCCTCAATATCCAATTCTGTCAAATCACTTTCATCATTTTCCTCTGCGCTCTTGTTGATATCATGAAAAGAAGTGGAGTATCTCTGCGCTGTTGCCTCTTGTTGGCACGGGATTTGGCCCGATGGCTTTTGTGGCGTATGGGGGCTTACAGCCCCCAACTGCCTAAGGCTGCGGGCGTGAGGCCGGTGGCTTACGGCCCCCACCAGCCTCGCCTGCCCCCATGCTGAGGAGTTGGGCTAGCCCCGGCATTGATGCCCGGCATTGGTCTCCGGATGTGATACTCGGCTTCGCCGAGTATGCTCTCTCCTTTCCCATATATATTCGCCTGTCTTTCTCTCTCTTTGCTCTTTAGACAATCACTTTTGTACGATAGTCAATTCAATATCTCTATTCGTACTCGATTGATCTCAACACCTCTCGCTGTGTATTTGCCCGAAGTCGCTTTTGATTGTGACTGCGTCCAGGTGGTGTTGTCTTCCGTTTAAGATTGAAAGAACCATATGGCGCTGAAAGAAACACCATTGTTTGTGCATTGAACTCCATCATTTCGATGGGCTGAAGGTACATAGTTGCGCTGGGCTGAATGCACGTAGTTGCGTTGATTAAATTTAGCTGGATATGGCCAGCAGAGTACGCATACATGCGTGAGCATATATGCGTACAGAGTATTCACCGAGTGTACACTCCGTGGATGGACTGGTCCATTCACGGAGGTGCGGTGCAGGGGTACACTCTACGAAAGAACCAGTCCAGTCACGGAGGGTGGGACTCCGTGAATGGACCGGTCTCTCCGCGGAGGGACATCCTCCGTGACTAGACTAGAACACTCTGTCTTTCCCAACTTTTGGTCTCACTCGCTCTTTCCGAGATTTCGTGGATCTACGCAATTGCTTGGATCCTCACGGCCGGGTAGTATCATATCTTCTCACCTTCTTCCTATGCTCCTCGAGCTAGAACCGCTCTCCCTCACGAATTCTGTTTGGATGTCGCGCGAGGTGTGGCGGAATGTTGATGGTGGGCTCTCTGCCTTCTGGCTCCGTCGTTTCACCACAACGGCCTCCAAGTGGTGCATCTCTACGTTCTCTCAATGGGCTTCTCCAGGTGCTCCTCCGATTATGCTCGACTACCATCTGTTGCCGGATTGACCGTATGTATATATATAGAGATACTTAAATAATGCATGCCATATTATGAGGTAGCGAATCTTGTGACTGTAACAAAGACGAATAGACAACATGCCTTGTGCTTATGGAACCCTAAGAACTACTGCGTTGAGAATACGGCACCAAGTCTCCTGCAGAGCTGCTCTCGAAGTCTCCCACAGACCTGCGCGGAGGTCCCACCCGCTCCAAAATTTGACTATCCTAATCATCAAATCTCGTAGCGTCCTGAATGCACATCTATAACTGCAGGTGCTTTCAGGAGCACCTGAGAATGCTCTTGCAGAGTCTGAGAGCACTTTGCAAAGCTCCCGGGGGGCCTGGGAGCATCTGGAAGTACTTAGAAGCACTGGTGATGGCTACCGGAGTGTCTGGGAGGTTTGCGTGTGGCTTCCGGACTGATTTACATTTTGCTGATGAAGGGACGAAATATGTCAAGGAAATTGAAAATGAGGGAGATGGACTTCTCTATGACCACACAGGAACCAGTCGGACAGGAGAAAGCCACGGAAGTGGTGATCATGAATGTTCTGACGATGATACAGACCACAATCTGCCCGATGCTGACAACCGTCGAACTCTCCCTCTAAGTACAGGTGTGAGATCACGTCCTCTTGATGAGCAGGATAGAAACCGTCGTCCATAATCGACATCTCCACCATGAGAATGACAAAGCTCGCTGAACGGCGGCCATGACCAAGCAATCATTCCAACCACCACGCACAAATCGCATCACTAGAAGTCAGGTTAAGATATCGGCAAATGCACTAATCATCATTGCAGAGGATCTCGCCTTGACATCCATGAACAGTGATCGATTCACATACGTGGAGGCCATGGACAGCCCACAACAAGACCACCGGAAATGAGCAATGGAAGAGGAATGCACATCGATCCTGCTCAATAACGCATTCACAACAATCCACTCCCTGGGAGCAACGCAATTGAGAGTCAAGCTAAATGGCGCCAAATGGGTCTACAAGACAATGTACAATCCTGACAGCACCATACAAGACAAAGCTCGCGTAGTAACTAAATGCTACAAACAAACGGACTTTGGAGAAACTTATACCCCAGTCGGAAAACTCACAACTTTTCGGTATGTCATCACCCTGGGCGGAAATCATGACTGGAACGTCGCTCATTTGGATGTGGTCACTGCATTTCGCAATGCCAAGGTCGATGACGATGATATCAATTTGACGTTGCCTGAAGGTTTGCCGGAAGGTCTGAACACACCAACGATCATTGTTTGACTAAAGACCGCACTTTCCGGGCTCAAAGAAGTACCATGACTTTGGCACAACGATATTAACACCATCTTGCTCTCTCTCGAATTGACACAGTGCCAGGCCAACCCCACCCTCCATCTCCGCAGCGATGGTATTCTGATGCTTTTGTACGTCAAAGACATCTCAAGGTTCTACCCAAAAGACGCTACCAACTCTGTAATCAAAGTTAAGGCCGGGCTCTCCGAAATGTACAATATCACCAATCACAGCCTGGCACGCCAATTTCTCGGTATCGAGATCCACCGTCAGGAAAACGGTACTAGCAACAGTCTTGGCCAGACTGCGTTCATCTCCAAGATTCTCAAATGATTCAACATGCCGAATGCTCACGATGTATCAACCCCAATGAATCCGTATGTGAAGTTAGATCTAACCGAGGATCGGGGGGAGAAATATCTTCAAGATATCACAGGATACCAGGTGATCGTCGGCTCTTTGATGTACTGTAAAGGCACGTATGCATGCGCTCGACTACGTAGGCTTACGTACGGTAATTGAGTGGATATGGTTGCAAACGTGGACTCGAGTGATTGAAGGTGTAGATGTATAGATAAGATTATCGCTAGAGATCTAAGGCTCGTGGCGAGCCGACTATATGAATCCGGGGTTACCCGGCCCTGGACACGTCGCGTGCAGCCGTGCCATTCCATTATCGCCCTCTTTAGGTGCAGACCTCCCGGGCTGCATAACCCCGTACAAGAGTAGGAAAGGAAAGAAATGGAAAGGAAGCAATCAAACAACCGTTCCACGTATGCAATCATATGGATCCATAAGTCCCACAACCGATCAGTACCACGCAGGGTGACCTTTCGGTGTATCCGGCGCACGGGGAAACTCCACCTCCACTTGACTGACTCCGACGGTGGTAGAAACCCGTGCCGACGCCATTTGCACTGGGCCGAGATCCAAGAAGAGAAGCAAAGAAGAGAGAAACAAGAAAACATCCCAAGTTGATCCCGTCTCGATATCTCGACTTCCAAACCCATGCTCCATCGACCATCCATATACGTAGCCCATATATCTTGGCGTGGGTCATTGTAGGAATCATCAGGGTAGTAGAGCTTCCACTCATCATTCAGCGTCAATGGCAGTTTCCGTTGCCGGCATCGGTCGTAGCCGTCAGTTATATACGTCAATTGCATGGCGTCTTATTCGTTGATATCTAACACGTCAGCTTCTCTAAAATGGTTATTCTTACAAACTTCAAGTGCACCTGCGCTCTCCCGAGCCTTCGTGCAGTGCTCCATAGAATATCGCTTGCAGTCGGCAGTCATCGGAAATTGACATTGACTCAGTAATCATCAATCAAAGTCCGCTTTTGTAACTCTCCGGTCGATTTCATGGTTGCGCTCTCGACAGGCGGCTTCAGCAGAATTGTGGTCGACTAGGTAGACATCTCGGTCGACATCTCGGAGCGTGTCTCGGTAGATTGCCTCCTGGTAGGCTTGTCTACCTGTCGGTAGGACTTGACTGGTCGACTTCACGGTACGTGTCTTGGTAGATTGCCTTCCGGTGAGCTTTTGAGTTGTTGGTAGGATTCGATTGTGTAGATGTGTTATCTCCCCCTTTTGAAAGCTCGTTGCTCCGTCGACGTCTTCTTCATCATATCGATTGTCGATTACCATCGCAGCTCGCTACCAGTGTAACTTCTATCTCCAAATTGGAACTGGGATTCAATGGTGATTCGGAATTGTAATCGAATTGAAATTGGGAATCATTGATTCTTCGACACGTAATTCGGTTCGGCATTCGCTTCGTAATGTTGATTCCAGGCATAGACCATCATCGCAATAGGCCAGGGTAAAAGGTCGGTGACATAGTCGATCATCATGTGGATCCTGTCTTGACTTCGGACAATGCTGTGAGCTTCCGCACCAGGCATTGTGACTGTGATTCGCATATAGCACTTGTGGTGACAACTCGGGGGTGGCTCTATTTGACGCCGATTGCATACGGCATGGGCGGCATATCATTGATGCATATCGAACACATTAACATCTCGGTAGGTCATACTCACCATGTAACAAGAGCGCTTGTGCTCTGGGAAAGCTGCTTTGTACATTGCTTTTGGAGATCTCGCCATCTCTTAATTCGGCATTCAGTGTGGTCTCGGTGGACCGCTTCTCGGTGAAAGTCATTTGGATGATAGCTTTGGTGCGTTCTTGCTCGACTTCTCTGTGGCCATCTCGGTAGGCAGCTTCGGTAGAATATCCGTTTGGTTCTCGGTAGTCATTTGGTAGGCAATTCAGTACGTTCGGTGGTCATATTCAATCTCGTTCGGCACCGCTTCGGTCGCTGTGTCGCAGTCGTTCGGTATCTCGTTCGGAACTGCTTCGGTAACCGTGTTGGAGATATTCGGTATCTCGTTCGGAAGCTGTATACGTAGGAACACTTCACGTCCGTCGTATGCTCGGTAAACTTATCATTTCCAATCGCTGGGTGCGTTCGCTGGCTTTCCTCTGGTGTGCTTGCCACTTCTTTGTCAGGCATGCTTGTCGACTCTACTTCAGGTGGGTTTCTCTATTCATCACAAGGTGTGCTTGTCACGGCTGGCCATCTCAATTGGTGAATGCGCTTCGCGGTGCATCGTTCGAGCACTTCTGGTATGTTCATTGTTTGCGGTAGACCTGTTCATAATTGCGGTATGGTCATTCCCCGCTCTTTTGGAAGTCGTTGCTCCGCCGACAACTAATCTCATACGGCTTCTTACGGAGTTGATTCGGAGGGTGATTTCTGCAGTAGCATCTGTGTATGTCGGGATCGCTCAGACTGAGTCGGGATCTCATTCAGCATTGTGAATCAGGCATCCGTCTGCTTGATTCTGTATCTCTGAATAGTGCTCGGGATCGTACTTGGTGGAGCCATCACGCAGGTACATCGTGTATCTGCATAGCTGCGCACAATTGCAACTTTTGTACCATGAACTCAGTAGTCAGTGATCTCCAAAAGTGTATAACTTCACATAGCCTCGATATCGTCATATAACAAATACGACTGATTGTCTCTCTCCCGTGATTTATCTCTGGTCATCTATCTCCGGTAATCATTTCACAAGTCTCCGAACATTCATCTTGAGAAGTCTCCGGCGCTCCTGACTGCGCTTCACCGCTCTCAATAGTCTGTGAGAATTCACTCCAAACTTCGGACTCCCACTCGCTCGTACGACTCCATCTCTGTTCCATCCGCGTTAGCCAAAGGAATCGGAAAGGATGGAGGCAGTGCAGGGGAAAATTCAGGAGGACTTGTCATTAGCGGTTCGCTCCAGCGGAACCAAGCCCCGCTGTCCAGTCTCTCCCTTCGGGTCTTGGCGAGCCAGTTGCAGTCATTCAAGGTTCCCATGTGGACGCTCTTCTGCCGCAACTACTGCTGCTGCTCCTGCTCTCTCATCCAGCATACAAGGGTATTCACCGCTCTCGAAAGTCCGCTCTACTGTAGCTCCTGGCAATCCAATGCAATCCTCTACTCGTAGAGCGAAAGCCGCGGCAACATCTTCACTAGCAAGCAGATCACCAATTTCGCGGCCGATAGCATCACGCTGCTAACACCTCTCCCTTCGTGTTGACCGAGTTGGGTATTCACAATATCGTGCGGACCTATGGGGTCTGCAACGATAAGGATCGCTTCCGCGATAAGTGTATCTCCGGATTCTCCCCTCATAATAGTGGTAGCTCTGTACCAAACAGCTTGCCTATCATATCCCTCGCCCGTACACGGGTTTCTGAACGCTGACCTCGGTCTCCCTGAACGCTGGCGTGCACCATTGTTACAGCTCCACAGACCGTAGGTTCTGGATGATGGCTTTCAAACCACGTGCACGCAGTTCATCTCATATCTTTCATCCCATATCTTTCATCTCACATCTTCTCTTGGTGGTTTCCGCAGTCCCAGTCGATCTTTGAAAATGTGAAGGTCTCGACCGTAAACGCACTTCGCAGTGTGCAATGGTTCTCATTTGTAGGTTCTTGATCTTGGTAGGCACGTTTGACTTGTGGATGGCGCTGCATTCGAGTAATGTATTTGTAGGCATGCTTCAACAGTAGTGCACTTGGTGTTATGCAATGATTCTCCGCCATAGGTGTGCTTCTTTCTCCTCCTTCAGTAGGCTTCCTTCATCACTTTCGTAAGCGCTCATTGCCGGTAGGCTGCTTGTGATTTGTATGTGGGCTTCATTCGGCACTCCCATAACTGTGCTTCATACATCGTCTTTGCCGTAGTGGCACCGTCAGGGCTGCCGGTGCAGTCCGCCCGACTAGGTGGAGTGTAACCGTGAGCGCGTTTCGTCGGTGTGATTCATCATGTGACGTAGCCTTGTTGACTCGAATATCGTCTCCAACTTCTTGTATAGCTCTTTGCAGGTGAATCGACGCCTTAAGGGGTAACGTGATCGCAATTGCATCTCCTCCGCCAATCGGTGATTGATTGCAGCCGTTGGTAGGTAATCTTCTCCGTTGATCGTATGCAATATATCTCGTTGAGCGAGATTTAGACACGTTTCTCGGTACTCGTAGGAATTGTCGTTATCGGCTGTGACGCGTCTCGGTGGCCATTGGACCATCGGAATCATCTGTGCATCTGTCAAAGTACTTGAAGGATGAACTGCTTAAGACTCATTGCTCGTGTAATCGGTAGGCCTCTAGACTCGTGTAGAAGTGGATTTCTGATTGTTGACTTCGTATTCTTCCTTGTCGAAATAGGGGTAAACTCCCAAATCCCGTGAGCGAAACATATCCGTTTGCTGAAAAGCGATACTAGTGTAAAGACACGTACGCCTGCGCTCGACTACGTCGGCTTACGCACGGTAATTGAGTGGATATGGTTGCAAACATGGACTCGAGTGATTGTAGGTGTAGATGTATAGGTAAGATTATCACTACCGATCTAAGGCTCGTGGCGAGCCGACTATATAAATCCGGGGTTACCCGGCCCTGTGACACGTCACGTGCAGCCGTGCCGTTACATGTACACTGCAGTTGCAACTTGGCCAGATATCTCATTGGCAGTCACTGCACTTTGCCGATACACTTCCCGTCGTTTCACCAGCTATCTCACCGCCGCCAAAAGAGTTCTCCAGTAACATCAATCCACAGCCAACTTTCCACTGCATTTTAGCAGCAGCAGCAGCACTGACAGCATTGATAAACTCACTGGATACACAGACTCCGATTGGGCCAACGATAGTGCCGACGGGAAATCACAAGGTGTTCATGTCTTCCTTGTTTGGAACGGAGCTGTCTCGTGGCAGTTTCAAAAGCAAGATATCATCGCGATGTCAACTCTCGAAGCCGAATACATCGCCTGCTCCAATGGCTCCCATCAAGCAAAATTGCTGCTGCAGCTCCCGCGAGATATTCACGGCAAAGACTCATCACCGCTCCCGACCAATTACCACAATCGGGTGCACTTAGACACATTACAACTGGAATCATAAAAGCTCGCACAAAGCATATCAATGTTTGCTATCACAATAGTCGTGATCTCAATGCCCACAAGATAGTTGACTACTTCTACGTGCATACGAACGAGAATGTCGCAGATATACTAATCAAGGCCTTGACGAAGGATCAGCGCGAGAAATTCACAAAGGCGATGGGGCTATGGTAATAGATGTCGATTTCAGGTTCTTTCACTTTCCTTTTTCGGCACGCGGATTTCTTTATGGATGGCCATCGTCAGGCTACGGTAGTACTCTTTCCCTGCTCACTTTCGTAGGGTTTTAAGGAGGCTGCTATGGGAATCAATTTGTTTCATCTTTTCATTTGTTTCTTACTCTACGGTGTATAGCAAGAGGGGGAGTATTGCATATACAGGTCTCTGCCAGAGATGTCTCGTATGGCCGGAGGCGGAGATGTCTCGTATGGCCGGAGACGGAGATGTCTTGTATGGCCGGAGACGGTGATGTCTCGTATGGCCGGAGATCACTGTTGACTCTGGTACGAGCTGATGGCATTCAGTCGTACTTGTACTTTCATATATATACTGGCCTTGTGGCCCTCTTAGATAGAATACAATTAAGCTTCTCTATCATCACCATTTCAACATTTTCGCCTGGAGTCACAGTTCAGTACGCTCTTTCGACATGTGCCTAGGCTTTAGAAAGGTTCCACGGATACTGTTGATGAACCAGTCGTTAGGTGTTCGGTGTTTCCGGACATCTTGACTAGGTTGGAAGTGTGATGGCGGATGAAATGCGGGATCACGTTGGGAAGGATTATGTAGCATTTCGGTAGGGATTGGAAAATTTAAAAGCTAGGCATTTACAGTGTTCCACACCAGCTGGGTATGGCCTACGCTAAGGAGGCGTTAGGATTAAAGTCTGGCCGCCATGCAGATTTTCAAAAGTCGGAGGACAGACGAGGATTTGGGCACGAAATGTTGGTTTGATTTGCATCATGAATCGAGTACCCGTTTGACCAGATGAAATCTGCGAAGTGATTCGAATAAACTACTAGGGTGGGCCTCAGGCGAATGGTTACCTGGTTTGGGGTGGAGGGAAGAGGGAAAGGGGTCCCACTGGCAGTGATGAGTCTCAAAGAAGTCCTCGGATTGGGTATTTTACCCGCCACATTGCGAGCACTTAATAGAGAATGTGGGGGAGTATTTGAAAATGTCTAGGCCAATTTTGCAACAACCAATTTTTGGTAAATGGACAAACGGAATGAATATTATATTATCCCACCGCGGAATCGTGGACGTATGCTCTATAGTTCTAGTGGACAGCGAGAAAGACTCGAGATATATACTAGAGGGTTGTGTACCGTGTGCCTTACCGGGTGTCTTACTGTCAGCTCTCAGATTATACTCAGCTCAGTTAAGTCTATTATGCTACAGTGAATGTTGAAATACTGATTGCTAGAGAAGCTTGTATATTCTAAACTACAGGAGAGTTCGTATGATCTTATATACGGCATTCAGAGTATGCCTTGTACGTATGCATGCGCACTCATCTGGCATCTCCAGCTGAGTCCGGAGCGACCATCATCATCGTGAGATCATGGTCCCCATCAGCCCAGCTGAAGCCCATATGCCGTACGTAAGGGAGGCGGTCCATATATGCAACAGTGAATGTTTCGATATGAAAGTTGGGGAGAACCGTGTGCATTGACTATGGTGTGATAACTGTGTAGGTACAGGTCTAATGGTCCAAGATAAAAGAGTAAAGTGTGAAGTCTAAAAGAGCAGTCACGAACCCTAGGGCTCTGGCTCATGTACATCTGTAACAGTGAATGTTACGAATGTAAAGCGGATGAAGTCTATTCTACTATCTAAGGAGAAGCTCTGTCTTTATATACATGAGAGCTTGGAACACCATGGAAGTCCATGGAAGCTCACGATTGCAAATACCAGGTGGTGGCGGTGGCGAGTGAAGACTCGTGGATGAGTCTACGACTATGAGTCCGTAG
>Ga0307512_10000841_pt1 | contig 45152 bp, 40 predicted proteins | sample 14_EM_MG_FD_200267 | JGI IMG/M metagenome (GOLD analysis project Ga0307512, IMG submission 200267) | Populus trichocarpa ectomycorrhiza microbial communities from riparian zone in the Pacific Northwest, United States - 14_EM | ecosystem: Host-associated > Plants > Roots > Unclassified | place... | reverse complement strand
TGCAAATTTAAGAGCCTTATATGAATCTATAGATGGACCCGCTGGGCGACCCGCTGACAACCCGCCCAATTCTGACGGGTTGGGAGTTTACCATGGAACCGTACCCGAGTGGGCAGTTCGGGTTTATTGACAACCCGGACCGCCAATTTGGCAATGGTTCGGTTTGGACCCGGACCCGGACCCGAAGTGACGGTCCGGAACCGTTGCTAACACTACTGAACACCTTCAAGTCGCAGGCCAGAAGAATTAGACTATTTGCAGCGCGCCCTGACGGCATTGAACCTGCTCAGCGTCGTAATATCAACGCTAACAAAGATTCAGTCGAACAGTTGAACGCATTTCCCTACCTCAAATATAGTGAGAACATCGCAGACTCGGGGTCTCAACCACCACCACCACATCTCCTGCTGCGGTCGGAAACATACCCCGGCGCCGGCGCACCACTGAGTGATTTCATTGCTGGGCCATGGGTACGCAACGCTCTGGGTTGCCTTGAGACGAAACTACAAAACAATCCCTGCTACACATATCCAACACGTGAAGAGTACAAATTTATCCAGTGTGTGGTTAAGGAGATGGGCATGAAGATGTACTATGACAACATGCTGAAGGAAGGAAACACTCCTCAGCCTCTCCTGAGCTTCACCAACGGGGATGGCGTCTAGAAGCTTATGGCCAGCATGTCAGATAATCAGGCTCTTCGGGAGTGGGAACTACACGATCTCAAGAATCTACAACGGATTGACACTCACGAATGGTCTATCAAATACTGCAGTCGAAACATCATCAACACCATGAGATGGTCGATGTGGCAGCCAGCCTACACCAAGCAGCTCAGATACGCCCCGCAGCGTGGCTGTAACAGTGATACACCACTGAAATGTCTCTACACCAAAATGCACCGTTTGCACTGGTGGTGGGATACACAGGGAATGAGAGATACTCGAGGATAATCATGTGCTAATCGACATTAAGTCAACACTCACAGTGTCGGATACACTTGTTCCCTTGATCTTCATTTTCGATGGAACACCTCCCTTCAATTGTACTGGCTACAGGACAGAGTGGCCTGTATATATGACAATTGGCAATCTAACTTCAAAGATCCACCCGATGCCCTCAACGCACAGTGTCGTAATTGTCGCTCTCCTGCTGATTCCAATCAAGAACTGCAATATTGCTGAGAAGCAGCAGGATAAGCAGTGGCACACCAACCGAGAGGTGCTGAACTAAGCACTCCGGCCAGTTCTCAAAGCTCTGACCATTAAACACAGTCCTAGCACTGAGAGTCGTTATGACAACGTTCTGTGTGAAGATGGCTACTTCAGGCGTTGCAAACCGGTTTTAGAAGCATGGCTTGCGGATTGCCCCAAGTATTGTGACCTACATCATCTCGAGGGGACTGTCCATCTCCGGTGTGAGTGTCCAATAAACGAACTTGAACACTCTGTCCATCCTGACAAGCAACACCCCCAGTGGGATTACAACCTATATAGAAAGCTGAACGCTGCCAGCACCAACACAGCCGATACCGAACTCTTGTTGTGCCATGTTCACCAAGGATTCAACGTGTTTTGAAATATTCCATGTATTATGAGAGCCCTCATGAAGCCTCACATCTTTGATACAATGCAGATCGGCATGCTTGACCACCTCCAGCAATGGATTTTCCACTGCATGAAGATGCACGAGTGCCTCGACAAGTAAAATGCAATCTGGTTGTCTGTGCCTGCTGACCACAACCTGACAGCAAAGAATATGTCGTATGAGGAAGTTTCTCAATGGAACAGGAAGGAGATGAAGGAAATGAGTCGGTACCTGCTTGGAGTTGTGACCCTGTCTCTATGAGGCGGAAGCCCCACTCAGCATCCCATATCCAATCACGTAATTGAGCACACCTGGGCATTGCTAGAAATTCATATCTAGGCTCGATATAAATCTCACCATAATGCAACATTGAGCTACATACAGGACGCCTTGCGTCGTTTTCACACCTTCAAAGATGGTTGCTTACTGTGGCAAGCCTGCAAAAAGGAGAAGGTCAAAGCCAATGCCATGAGAACGGAAAACTTGAAGTAAAAGGTAGTCGAGGGAACAAATGCCGAAACTTTGACGCCGTCCAAGAAGCTGCGTAAAATTAACACCTGGCGCGATTACATCAGCCATGAGATAGATGATTCCAACTAGTTCGATGCCAACTTGAACTTTCTGTAAATCCAGGTGATGTCTCATTGGGTCGAACAGATTCATCGATATGGAGCCTTGCAACTGATTTCTGCCGAGCGACATGAATAAGCACATAAAACGAACCTTCAGGACCGTTGGAACACCTCCAATCACAATCTTGACCACCTGCGACAAGTAATGAAGTTTCAGCGTTGCATTCTCTGCTTCGAAAACAGAAATCTCAGTCTCCAAGCCCTCTCTCGGTGTCGGCAGAACAGCGCTGCCGCCTCCGAAGTGCTCCCATCCTGTGCTGATCTGGCTGCCCCCCTGACAACCAAGTCATAAGCGAAGCCTGAATTCATGGGACTCTTAACCCGCCATGAAGGAAAGTATCCTGACGCTATAACCAAAGACTGTAGAGCATTAATCGACAATATGCGAGACGCAACGCACTGCGTGGCAAGATACAGCAGCTGGCGGACATTTATCAATAATAAGTGTCCTAACAAGACGTATATATCAGATGAACAACTGTAAGCAATGGAGCTCTGTATTTACCATGGTATTAACGTTCAAAATGAGGGTTGAGAAGGTGAACGCATATCTCGGATGTCTTGATCCAGAGGAAGCCAGAGCTGGCGCAGATGGGATCGATGGAACGACTGGGTGTGCGTAGAGCAACGCCCCAGGGAGGCGTGTTCGCACGCCGAATGGGTGTCTCCCAAGGCAACTGCAAGTATTATTCTGGATCAAACTCCTAAACGAGGATGGAGCATTCGTGGAGTACTGGTTAGCCCTTCTGGTCACCACAATACCTGATAACTCAGGTACCCTGGATCCCGTATCAAAATCTGTACAGGTGAGAAATCCACCGGCAGCCGTTGCTTTGCAAGTTTTCAGCGTGGGAAACATAGTCCGCTGCGCACACCTATTTCCAAGGATAGCTAGTCATAGTATGACAGGAGATGGACGGAACGAACGATGGATTGTAAATTGCCACATCCATCTGGAGAATTGCAAAAATATGTATAATTAGAAAGGAGTGAATTGCATTTTGCGCGCAGGTAGAAGGATCGCGAGCAGAGATTTTCGCAAACTCGTGCGTCGCATTGCAATCCCCATGCAACCGCGCACCCAATGATGTAATTCCAACCTATGGTCACAGTTGGCCACATTGCCAGAGTGTTCAATTAAACTAGGAGTCCGACAGAGCGAGAAGAAACGGTGAAACTGCGATTGGAGGGAGATATGCCACATGATTCGTGGTATTGGCACTGGGCGCTGAGTAATCCGCCACCGGGTTGTCTCTAATGGCTCTGACAGAGCCATTCCGGCCTGATGGAATTTTATTTTGCTGATGAGACCCTCAGCCGCCTGATCTCACCTGTACCCATGCTCCAACCAAGAAAAGGGCTTATAGGCAGGTAGTTGGAGTGGAAAATGCAATGGGGAAAGCAGATGGCAAAGCAACTGAATTTTGGAACAAGCATCAAATGAACTCAGAACAATGGAATGTCTGGCATTGATTTCGGTCAGCACACCACTCTCATTGCGCTCAATCGCATAGCCAGGAAACCAAAACATGGATAGATCAACATCAGAGGTGTGGACTAGACAACTTGAAAATCAAATTGTTCCAATTGGCAGCTGCCCTGAGCAAACTCCACTCTGAACTCAATTGCGGGCTTGGCAATGATAGTTGGATTGAATATGACTCGTAAATCTTTGGCACATAATACTACCAGGGTGCTTTCAAATGTATGCTGAACCTCCTGGCACATCTCCGATTTCAGGCACACATGGATTGTCAACCAGTGCAACGCGCATTCTCTGTGGGTTGTCGAATCTACCATGTGATTAGCATGGGCGATTGGTGGTGGGATGGACAGGATCAATATCCTGCTGGAGTGACAATTGTGCCGGTCATTTGTGCTTCTGAGAAGACTCACTTGACTTACTTTTTGGGTGATCAGCATGTCTGGCCGCTGTATCTCACATTTGGTAATATTGGAAAAGATATCTGCCAGACACCTGAAAAGCATGACTTGGTTCTCATCAGGCTGATCCCACTTTCATCAAAAGGTGCAATGAACATTCACCAAGCACCACATAACACAGTTGGAACCGTACTGTCTCAACCTCGACATCTTGACATCACAGGCCCCGGTCTGAAATGGGATTGTACAGATGGATTCCAGCGACAATGTTACCCTCTTTGGCTGGCTGGGTCGGGGATTATCCAGAACAACTAATGATTGTTCAAGTCGGATATGGCACATGCCGGATATGTGAACTTCCTAACGGTGCGCCAATATGGCTTTTCAACTTTTCAACCACTCGATTGCTCAACAAACCATCATATTTACTTGGAGATGCTAGAGAACAACAATATTGATGCTCTGCACACTCTAGGTGTCCATCCAATCGGCAACCACTTCCAGTAATATCCTCTCTGCAATGTCTATGGGCTTTGTCAGCATGATGAATTGCATCGGCTGCTCCTAGGTTTAGTTAAGGAATTATTGAACTGACTGCTCAAATACCTGAAATCTAGAAATGTCAAGGCTCAATTTGACAATCCATTGACATCGGTACCATGATATCTGGGCCTCCAGCACTGCCACAACCGATTGGATTCATTGAAAAGTGGCACCTTGTAATGTAAGGAGATCAGTGGAATCATCAGAACACTGGCAGTGAATTGTGTTCCAATTCTTGCCTGCTACAAGGATGACAGGAAAACAGCGGAGGAAACAATTTCTGATGAAATGGTAATGGATGCAGTGCAGGCATTCTGTGAATTCTCTTGACATGTTAACCAACAAAATCACTCTGATCTATCCTTCACAGCACTAGACAACGCACTGCAGCGATTTCACAAGAAGAAGGGTATCTTTCAAAAACAGAAATTGTTGAAGTCTGCGTATGCCACTGTAGTTGACCTGTTGCCAAGGGAATCCCATAAGTTATGCGAACAAAAGATTTATAAGATTCGTGCTGCAATGGAGGTCCTTGTGTATGTGGCTTAAATGATTACCACAACAAAATGTAGGCAATTTCATGTGCGCAAGTATAGAGCCCAACAAGTGGCAACCACTTGGTAAGATGTTGATGGTCAGACCACAATAGAGTGATTTGAGCGCTAAAACCATCAAGTGACACTTGTTAATTGCCAGCTTTTTGATAAATTATGCCAACATCATGATCAACAGCTTTTGCAGGATGTCCTGACTATGGCTACCAATCCCAGCAGCATATTTACCAAAAATCTTACCCTAATGAAAACTACCACCGAAGACAAGGCTCAGGTTGCCAACAACATTACCCCCGACAAGCAACTGCAATTTCACATCTGCCTATCCGATGCTGTGACAGAAGCGATGACCTGGAGTTTAGCTGATATGGAGTGCGTCACAAACAAGCTGGAGAAAGAGATTTATAGCATCACCTCGAATGAGCAGCAGCAGTACTAGAAGGAATTCCCCATCCACTGAATCGAGTTTGAAGCGTGGTAGGGAGAATCTGCATTCAGGTGATCCGGGAAACTGTTGAATAACTGATAATTCTTATCCTATATCCAATGATTCATCTGGTGAGCCATATCACAGCGTCGATTTGCCAAATGCGTTCCGGTGACAATTTTGCCTCTGATATTTCTGAACTGCTAAATATCACCAACTTGAAAGAGGCATAACAATCTAGCAACATCGACTATTCCATTGGATAGATACTTAAGCATAATGACCAGTGTACCGGTCTTGACTATATGGAGGAGACACAATCCTATCTTGCACTCCAAGACTGGTATGATATTGACTCTGTCAACGTTGTCAACCTACTGTCCGCTACTGACAATCAGCAAAGTACACCCACAGCTCCACTGTTTTGTCTCCAATCAATTCAGGATGAGCGCAATATCTGCCCCATCTCACAGCAGGTATATCATTTCAGAGAAACGCATGTCCATAGAGTGGGCAGAAGTATGAAATGAGTCCCCTCACTCCAAGATGCATCAGAAGATTCTGGAATACCCAAATTTGAACAGCTATTCTGCGCGCAAGTTGAAGTGGACTGGGGACACGAAGTCAGTGGACTGGTGCTTGGATATGATTAGGATGTACTCATAGACAGTATATTTATTAAACTCCAGAATGGGCTGTTGTATTACCGTCCATCATTTCACCACCCTACATCTGTTGAGCATCTTGGACTTGATTGCAAGGTAGAGTATATGAATGCCAACCAAGGGATCATGCCTGAAGCTGACAACATCAGGGTCCAGTGTACGCACACTGAAGAGAATGACCTCGATAACACTTTCCAAGGACCAATTCCTTCTATTTGGGTGTTATACTTCAGCTGGACTCCCCTGAAACAAATCTTCTAATTTCAGGAGTGCCCGCCAGCCGGGATACAAACATTGACCTTTTTTAAGAGGTGCAAGAACACTGAACAATGGGTATTACATCCTCAAGCTAAAGAATACACGGTGGTCATTCCAATGGAGCATAAAGACCTACATGGTTGGGCTGATTGGGCTGACGAGCTCATCTGGGTTGTCAAACAGATGAATACGATTCGTATTGTACCTGCTGGACCAATACCTTGGCCAGCACATGTGGTGCGGGAGAAGGCTGCATTGGGTGGCAATGATAGCGTATGGCTTGTGAATAAACATGTCAATTTAGATACCTACTGGACTGTGTATTAACTAGATTAGAATTGCTGATTCAAGTGGGTAGCTGTGAGATGGTTTATCAAATTGTACTATTTGACATATACATTATATATTATCATGCCTGGAAAGTCGGTCTCCAGGTGCACCGGAATTGTTATGGAGACGAGTCTGGTAGTCCCAGCAGCTCCGAAATTTTTCAAACCCAATGGTATAATTTTATAGCATTTTAGAGATGACTTCATACTCATTGGAATATTGTTGTATTCAGTTCTGCTACTTCTGAAGCGTTGAGGAGCCTCTGAATTTGCTCTCAGAGAACCTGACAAGCATATTGTATTGCATTCAGCCTGTTAGGGAGCTTCTGGGAGCGTCTGACAGGATTGGTGTAGGTGTTCAGAATAGCTGAGTCGTTGCGTAATGACTTCCGAACTATTTTACAATTTGCTGATGTTCTCTCAACCTGTAGCTCGGCAGACTTTAGCACTGTTGGCTGCTGCTATTCATTGTTCGATGTTTGTGTGTATGAATGGAAAGAAGGCGTTGATTGTGTTTTCTCATGATGAACATCAGGGTATATTTCACCCTTCACCCCTGATAAATGTATACTCTGGTAGCCACTGCACTCATCAATTACACATTAGTGGGCTGCTTTATACCCACCCCTTCAGTGTACAACTCTGCTAGGATAGCGCTTCTTAATCCCTGTCAGTCTAGCTCTCCTCAATTTCATTCCATGCTCAAGTCTTCTTCTTTCAGCGCTCCTTTGCTCAGATAGGCAGTTCCCACTGCAAAGTGACCTGATTGGCCCCTCTCCATTTCATCCCGTACTCTATACCCCCCATTCAGCGCACCTCCACTTGGATAGGTGCTCCTGAATCCCGACCAGTGCTTCTTGGTTTGGATTATTGCTCCTCGATCCCATTTGGCACTCATTACCTCTCCCCCAGTATTTCAGCGCTCCTCCCCTGGAATAGATGCTCCACAATCCTCACCAATGTTCCTCATTCCCCAACCACCGCTTCTATATATCATTCCACACTCATTACCCCCACTTTTGGGCACTCAGCTGCTGGGATTGGTGCTGATCAAATCCCCATTGGGGCACCTCTGCCTGGATTGGCGATCCTCTATTTCATTCTGTGCTCTATGCCCCCCATATCAGCATTCCTCAATCCTCATTGGTGCTCCTCAGATTCGATTGGTGTTGTTCTTATTTCATTCGACTCTCCTCCATCACTTTCTCCTTACTCATCTCATCTTGATTGTTGCTCCTCTTTTTCATTCGACTATATCATATTGCCTTTCAAACCCCATTTTGAATTGTTGCTAGCTAGCATCTCATTACACAATTGTTAGATATTACAAATCGAGCCTAATGGCATTGAAATTCTATTTCACCATTTCGCCAGGTCCGACTGATTAGCAAATTGAAGGAGCCCCAGCAGCTTTTCTGCACGATTGATGAAATGTGTGTTCCTGCTTTCATCGGCCCTGATGAGATGGAAGATATAGTGGATGACATTGACACTATGTTCGATTAATAACATTCAATCTATTAGTTGGGTAATTGGGTCAGTCAATGTGTTTATATTTTGGAATCTCTCATGTGGTTGTTTGGTTCAATACAGTAGTGACGGAAAAAACAGTATGTTGAAGAAGATATTGTTCGGTTGTATAATTATGATTTAGAAGTGATAATCAATAATAATCCATGCATCATATTCGCTGTGGAGGGTAATCCAGTTCTTGTTTAGATCCAGAGAGTCTCGAATAATGCCGGCAGTCCTCCAAATGAATATCGATCTGAACCCAGGCATCTCCCAGAGTTCGGTTTGGATTCCCGCATTCGTTAAGTGACCCTCCCAGGTGCTCACAATTTTGTCTCCGGCACTCTGAAATGTTCCCATACCTATCAGAATCACTTTCAGGTTGCACCTATACAAGTCATCGGAGATCAAAGTAACTCCAAAGACCCGCTGGAATGCACTCCTACAGTGAGAAATTCTCCTGAAACTGACGCTTCTATATTTACACTCCACATCCTCGCACATGCTCCTGCAGACTCACAGTGACCAGAATGCATTCTGGGGATGATGCCACCTGGGAAACTGGATTGTGGAAATCACTAACAAGGTGAAAGTATTGAGGATTTCCATCGAAACCAATAGCAGTAACAATATCTGGTGTGACAATGCAGTTGTATTTCAGTTATATTAATACCAGGAAAGATTATTAATAAGCCAAAAGCTAATGAGAATTTTCACTCCTGGTAGCAAGATAACCTCCAACTATTAGCAAAGATTCTTCCAGAATCTCCAATCTAGAAATGGAAACTTGTCACTGTGAAAAAATACAAGTGATCAGTGTTGTTACAGGAGATAAGTAATACCAGAATATATATAAATCAAAAACGATAATAGATTTTGACAGACATGGAAGAATTGCAATATCGATTAAAAGGGGTTGTGTGACTATTCCATTGGATAAGAAAGTGCGATTATATGTTAAAAAGTGGAATACTGTAGTGTAGTTGTATTAATAAGAAATGAGTTTGTAGTGTACAATATCTTAATTCATAATTCAGAGTGATTGATAGTTACTGGAGAATGTTCATTTCCTTCCTCTTTACTCATTCTTTTGGTCAAAACAGAAACCAACAACTTTGGATTTTAACTTATCAATTTAGTTTTGTTTTCACGATTTATACTTGAATTTTTTGTTCATTTGATTATCATACAATATGAGCTGAAATCAATCCATCTTGTGACACTTAAAATTGCAATTAATACAAATGAATAGTACAGAATAGGATAGCTAATATAATCTTGATTGCGGTTTTAAGGTTTTCGGTATATTTTGTGAATCACAACTAATATTTCACTGCCATATTATATTGATATATACACAATATTTTACTATTATAGTCAATGTCCTGGTAATGGCGTTGTGTTTATCATAAGCAATGTTTAGAGATCTCAGAGAATGGTGAAGTTCAAATCTGGAAATAAATAGTGTTGTTCTTGTTGTGAGGATTATCTCTATATCTACTTCTGTGAAATTTAGAAATATTAAAAATGATATTATAACAGTACCAACACAACATATTCCTTAAGGGTAGCGGGTGGGGAGCTCGGCCATCTAGCTGGCTCGCCCAGAGGCGGAGGGGATATCAGGGTCCTGTCATACTCTAATTAGAGTCAACACAGTATGATTAAACAAACAAACAACAACACAATATATTCCACAAGCATGCCTTCTTTGAAGATTATAATAAAGCCCTCTCACATTCTTGCCTGTGACTAAAAAGCCCACAAACCAAGAAAAATTACAGTAATTGTATGTCATAAGATTTGACACAATGAATCATAGAGCCTTACATATTGTGTTTTCTGTACCCCAGATATTTCAGAAGCTACCAATTTTCAATCCTATCACCCCCAACTATTCAACATCTGCTATAAACAGTGTTCTGCCTGGAAAATACTGGTATCAAAATGTAGTAGAGTAAATTGATAATTTGAATCTGCCTTTGACTGCTTTATAATTAAGGAAAAAACCACCAATACCAATATCAATTTCACTCAAGAGACATGCAAACACCAGTTGCTGGAAAGTAATAATTGGAGCACACTTTCCACACCTGCACTATGGATTTGTTTGGAAATTGTGATCAATATGAAAGGAGACTACTTGAAAGCAGTACAAGATTTTGGAATATAGGATAAATTGAATTGCTCTGATCAAATCATGAAATATACCGGTTACATACCAATTGAGGAAATACCAAGGTCCTTCAATATATTTCCCAACGTTTATTTGCAGGAAATACATTCTGGGAGGTAGCAGTGGCACAGCAAATTCAGTATCGATTTAAACTAATGATAGTTAAGTGAACAGCTGTACAAGTTTTTGTTGAATACCATTGCTTTTAATCAATTTATGATACACACTATTGAAAGGTTCCCAGAGATCAAAATAATCCCAAGCAAACCCATTAAGTAAGATTTCATATTTTACTCCATTCCATAATTCACTTTTATAGAGACTTTCTTCCAATATCAAATACAGTCTTATAAGATTCAGTAGCTACTAATATCAAACTAACCGCAATGGTTGATATGTCTATCATCTGCTCAATTCGCTTTCCATTTCAAGAAACTGAGTTAGCAATCATAGTAACTTTAACACATCAATACCATTATCTGTTTCAGGGGTGCTTAATTCCAATAATCAATGCAATATTTATTAAGACTAACTACAGCCAGCTATCCAGTTGCTCTGCTCTGTTTCCCACATCATATCCCATGACTTCTGTTAGCAATGGTTCCGGACCATCACTTCAGGTCTGGGTCCAGGAGGGAACCGACCTGTTGTCAAATTGGCAGTCCAGGTGGTGAATAACCTCAAACCGTCATTTCACGTACAGTTTGATTGAAGTCTTCCAACCCATCTGATTTGGGCAGGTTGTCAGTGGCTTGTCCAGCAGGTCCATCTGTAGATTCAGACACTGCTCTTGTTTTTGCTGCTTGATAATGATATCTTACCAAAATTGCTTATTCAACATCCAGTAATCACTTTTTGCATGTTTTGCAGTTTGCGATATCGATTATTCTGGAATGCATGTGTCTCCTTGTATGATTTGCATTTTTTCCTATCCAGGCAGTTAATAGTTCTGTTCTGAGCTGAAATATCCGTGCTATGCCTTGATCACCCAATATGCAGGACTGACAATCATTGACACTCCATTGAAACTCAGTGTTGGGATGGGGCAGGGAGCATGTCGGTGTTGTATTTGCCCCTAAAGGCTGCCAAAATCTCATTGATGGATGGCTGCAACCAATCAGAACGTAGATTGTCCAAGATTCAAACCCAACAATCCTTGATGCTTCATTGATGCTCATTCTCAGAATGTGGCAGTAACCATGTTGCTTTTTCTTTCGCATATAAAGGTTGCCAACACGTCAGTTATGCATAATGGTGACCAAATTACGTTTCAATGCCCATACATACAAGACCAAGAATCGTCGACGCTCCATTGACGCTTATTCTAATGCATTCTCTATTCAACATCTGCTGCCATCAATAACTGTATTCATAATGTTTTGAACTTATTGGTTGCTTTTCAGATAGATTGAGACTCAGCCCTGTGGCAAAGCTGAGCGCAGTAATATTGTTGCACTGTTCGCTCTGATTCTATCAAAATTTATCTATCCTGCTGAATGATACTATGTGCCCTCTATACATCTGTTTATGAACAGATATTGACATGCGACTGCTCACCATTCTCCCATACTGTATCTCTGAATGAAACTCTGGTTCAAGCTGCATAAAGAAACTGGTGAAACAGATTGATGCATTTTGTCGTACTTTTTCTTGACTCCCTTATGCCTCCTTGTTTCCATTGCATTGAACATCACCAACCCCTTGTCAGCCTTGCACTGTGACTTCCATGTTGGCCGAATCAATCCGGGAAGGTTTGGTGTGGCACTCACATCCTGCTGCTCTTGGCCTTGCAGATCCTCAATGTCATTGTCTAGCTTTATATGAGATTCAACGTCTGCCTTGCAATTGTCTTCACTATCAGTTGGATTGACCAAGTCGCCATGGCAGTTTAGCCAATCCTCGGTGTCCGAAATGCTTTCGGGAGTGCTATCCACGTCACTTTCGACTGAATGACGGTCTTTTCGTCCTACTTCTTGGAAATTCAATACTTCAGTGTGTCCTCCCGGGAGGTCCTTCGCAGACAAAGCTGGTGCCAATGGGGATCTTTCAGACAATTTAAATGCACCCACTTCATCAGGTTGAAAGAGTGCACAGCATGCTTTGACAATCTCTTCAGTATCCGAAATGTATCCTATGGCTGTCAGCTGCTTCTGTTGCGTGTGAGATTCCTCTGGTGTAGCGTGTAGGTGTTTGCAGTGCTGCAACATCTCCAAATGGTTGTGGACGTTGGCCATTCTGTGCAATTTCCTTTCTTCCACCTCCCACTTCATTTCTAACTCATTTTCTGTGTTCTTCATATACAGTGCTTGGTCATCACCTGCCAATATCCAGTTATAAGCTCAAGGAAACTGCCTTACAATGACATTTTCACGAAGGGTCTCGCCTGTGGTTTGTGACTGCTTCCAGCCAATAACATCTTGCCCAAGGGAAAAACTGGCCTCCAGTCAGACACCATGTGGTATAATAGAGAATATGTCGCGTGCCACATCAGTGAGATCGGCATACTTGAAGTGGGTTTCTTGTTGTTGTCGCCAATACTCTGTGATATCCGGTGTCCAAACTGTAGTGCTAATCTCCATTGGGTTGCAGTGGCAATCATTATGATTTGGATTCACTTGCCCCCAGTTCTTTGGTGATTCAGGCAGTGAATTCAGATTGAGAGTTGCTGCTGTCAGTAAGTGTTCTGTGCGACCACTTTGCCTGGGTGTTGTTCGAGCCTCATTTATAGGCGTTAAGTAATCTTCATCATTGCTGGACAAATCATATGGATTGACAGATGACTGAGCAGATCCTGAGGCCGTTGTGGAGGGGAAGAGATTGTAGCAGATTCTCATTTCGCTTTAATGATAGGCAGACGTCTATGATTGGCCCAGTATTTATTTGGCTCATACTTGAGAATCGCCTCTTGGTATTGGGTAGTATACGAAGTCTTGTTCTCAGGATCAGTGTTAGCAACAGTTCCAGGTTACCCGGCTGCGGTCCAGATTGGAACCAGAACCGAGGCTACGGTCCAGTTCTGTAACAGTACAGAACCCGAACTGTAAATAATTTCTGGATTCAAATCCCGAGAGGAACAGAAACCGAACGGGTTTTGGCCCGGTTTCAAATGTAGCCGGGCCTCATTGTTCATCGGCCCTAGTAGTGGCACATTATCTTCTCCAATTAAGTAATTGAGTTCTGATTGGATTGTGACATAATATATACGTAGATTATGCAGTTCTACACACTCAGTCACCTCCCCCTCTCTGTTCGTTGATCCGATCAGTATATGTTGTGTCTCTGTGAAATGACAGTTCAAATGCGGCCATAACCGACTGTTTTTTGCAGCGACTCAACGAATACTAACCAGATTGTAAAACGGACAGCGGAAGCTGAAAGCTCATCGAAAAGTGCATAATCTCCGTATATATCATATCGCAATCCAATCAGAACTCATTTACATATTTGTGGCGTCATTGTTAGAGGAGGAACTGACCAAAACCCGGCGGGTTCCAGTCAGTGCCGGGTACGGGACTGCAAAATAGGTACAGTTCGAGCTTAGTATGGTTCCACATCCGGAATTGAACCGAATCTGTCATTTTGGACAGTTGCTAAGTCTACTCTGGGTTTATATCCATTCCCCGGTCACACATCCTACATCATCACGACATGCGGAAAGGATCTACAATATGTGCTGAAAAGAAAAGCATACCTGTCATTGGAGTCACTTTAGCATGATATTTGGAAACCTTCTGTCGCACAAACTTCACGGTGAAGAACAAGTCTTCCTTCTTTTAAGTTCTCATTATAGCAAAAGTTCACATACCACCATCCAGATGATTGAACATGTCATTTTAGGCAATGATTACATGATGCAATGTAACTGTATACCTCTTCGACATCGACAGGGTCCAGTGTCGGAATCACCACAAAACTTTCAAAACATAATTGACGATGGTCGATTCATCCCATGTTGTGAATAGTTGCTAGTAATCACCATAGTGCGGATTCTGAAGCCACTAGCGAGTGAATTCTCACAATTGGTTGGCTTGCTCAATCAGCTCCAGTGTCGAATGGGAAAGTGTCTTCACATGCATAATAGGTAGTATCACGATAGAGACATTGGCTGTTTGACAGTCAATTATCTTGTTTCGATGACTCGGTGTCAGTGTAATCAATGCAGCAACCATTCTCTGCTATATGAAGGTCAGTCTCAGGGTTTTCAAAATGTCTTGAAATACATACTATCTCAATTATCTTCACTAAATCTGGTCTCATGGCGGACACCTTGTTGATTTTAGAATTGCCCTCTTTTCGAAGTCTTTGACTCATGCCAATGTCTATGCATTCATTCTCTCCAAATTGCTGATCACGCTCATGGCCTTCGCAAGACTTGGTGCGGCCTTTCACACCAAGACTGCACTTGAATCCACCTATAGCCAGCTGTATGACGTGCGCCATGCATGGTACATAGATCCTCCATGCAGGCCACTCAATTCCAGAGGCCTCAAGGGTTGACTGCTGTTTCCGAGTCATAGCATAATTTGAGGAAGCGTTATCAGTTGTAATTCCAAGTAAACGGCCGTTGGTAAGCTCAAAACTATCAAGATCATCCTTCAGATGTATTGCTAGCCTTTCTCCAGTATGTTGACCCTAGACCTATCCTTTAATTAGCTTTACAAAAGAGTCAAGAATAAGCCATCATGCTCATGAAACGAGAGTTGTACTTTCAAAAATGCCCAAGCTCAATCCATATACTAGGTAATGACCGATGCTATGGCACGATTGTTCATTGATATCCACCCGTCCAAATCCAATCTCACCTCATTTAATCATGGAAATTGTTTCATAATTGCATCTACTCACAGTGGGTAGTCCCTCTGGCAATTGTTGCTATGGGCGGTGGTGGTGGACCTAAGCACTAAGTTGCCGCGTAATGCTTTATATGACAGTTGAAGCTCAAGGTCTGATATAGCACTCCAGGGAACATGAGCCAAAACAAATCCTAACATCAGCTATTGATTCCAGGTGTCTTGGTGAAATTCGGAAGATATATAGTCCTTAGCTGCAAGATTGGAAGGTTGTGTCTGCCAATTCAGTGAATACGTATAAAACCTGAATGTCGAATATGAATATCCTATGCGAACTTAATCTTTTGATTCCTCGACTTCCTTGTCTCTTCGAGCTGGCCAAAGCTGTTTCATTGACGGTCGAACTAGCCAATTCCTCAACTTCTGACTCTGTTAATTCACCTAACTTTACGTTATGTGCTTTTGGCAGCAAGTGTTTCCCCATTGAGCTGGTCCTATGTTTCGATGGATGACGAAGAACTTAGACACGAACAATAGATATGATGGCAGGGCTGCCAGTCTCCTCAATTCCACATTCCAACCAAAAACACCACGATGGTGCAGGTCTAGAATCACTGCAAGCAATAAGACACTTCAAGCCAACATTCATCAAAACCAATCAAGTGTCGAATATGATTTGTAAAGTAAAGTTGCTCAAATGACGAATAAAGAGAGGTTTATTTTTGGAACAGATTATAACCTCTAGCGAACAAGGTATTTCAAGATATTGAATCTGACATCGCAGTTGGAATTTGAATGCTTGGCCATTCGACTTGAGAGACTGTCAAAAGTTATGTTATAGTAAAGTAAGAAGCTGGTTCTTAAACATTGACTCTAGAGCTACAGGCAAAAAAAAGTCAGATCTGTGTGACATTGCATGCATATTTGTAAAGTGGAATACAAAGACATATTGGAAACAATGACCCTTTGGAACTCAATTTAGGAACAATGTAGTGCAGTTCATCACTGTGTAGCTAACTTCACCCACACAACAACTGATGGCGCTCCATGAGTGCTCATTTTTCAGAGGCGGATGTGATGTTGTCACTATCATTTGTGCCCCTAAAGGCGACAGACACTGTGATTTTGGGTTAACACAGTTCCATAGCACTTAGAGGGTATAAGATGCAAGACCAAAAATCGTTGATGCTTTATTGAGGCTCATGTATAGGAGGTAGTAGCAATATCGCCACCAGTATTTTTGCCCATGAAGGCAGCCGATATGGTGAATTTGGGTTGATGCCATTGCACAGCACTTGGATTATCCATGATGCTACACCAAAAATCATTCACACTCCATTCACACTCATTTTTATGAGGTGGTAGCAATATTGTCAGTAGCATTTTTGCCCAGAATGGTGGCCAATACTATGCTTCTAGGTTGACATGGTCGCATTGCCCTTTGATTATCGAAGATGCAGGACCAAAAATCATTGACTCACGGTTGACGCTGAGTTTTAGCAGGTGTTAGTGAAATCATGAAAACAATTTTCGCCCATACAGGTGGCTAATACCTCGATTATAGCTTACTGTCATTGCACATCACTATTATTATCCAAGATGCAAGAACAAAAGTCATTGACGCTCCATTGACGATCATTTTTAGGTAAAAGTGGTGATGTTGTTGGTAGCATTTTTGTCTGTAAAGGCGGCCAATACATTGATTATGGATGACAGCGAGGAGGTTATGTTTGTATTATCAAACTAACAAGACCAAAAATCTTTGACACATCGTTGGCGCTCATTTCTAGAATGTGGCACTGAGCATGTCACTTTCCTTTTCATTAATAAAAACGGCCAATGCAATCACTTTGGAAGGATGTGACTATGAAGCCCTTTGATTGCCGAAAATGTAACACTTAAAATCGTTGACCCTGATTTGATGTTCACCTCAATGACATACTAACATTCTTCGGTTGATTACTAATTGTATGCAAAAATGCGTTTAGAAGTCATTGGTGGCCAATATAACGTTTCTATGTATAAGCATTTGCATCTAAAAGCTTCGAGGGCTCACAATGTCTGATCCACCACTAGACACGTTATCTGAGCCATGAATGATGTAGGCCTATCACTTCCAGCGCTTTTGGCAGGCAATTTACTGCATCCAGATCCATAAATTAGTTTTTGATATATATAGCCCAACATCCTCACATTTCCTCATCCAGCTCATTCTCCTAGATTTCCATGAACTACCATAAGTAATTTTCAAAATCTCGATGATGTGCACCAGTTCTGCGCTGAGAGTTATGCAGTTGGGTGTATGAACAAATGCTGTATGATGGTCTTCATTCATCGTGGATTGCATCACACTTTGACCGCTCCATCTGTGAGTTATATGACATCACTGACTTAAACATTGTCAGTGAATTTGGTCTCTGATTTGAATTTAGCTTTGTGAGTTAACAGTGAAGGGCAGGACGATATCAACTTCATCGGTCGTCAATCAGAGTGATTGAGAGTCTAGACCTTTGCAATTGTCCTTTCAAAGATTCCACATGCACAGACAAATTGTCATGTCTCACAATTTGGTCACGGAAATCAAGCAAATGCTGACAGGTAGCCAAATCGCTACATGAATTGCTTTTCCAAGGGATACATTGTCACATATTGCAATTTGCCTATTTACTCCTGTGGCAACCCAGAAGCCGTCACCATGAGTTCATCCGAATCCGAATTCTATATGGTCATTTGCTAGTGATGCAATATGCAGAGACAAAAGCTTAAAGGTTTTACAGGCTTTGAGTGCTTGATCACTAACGAATCGGGCACTGGGATGGGCGGGAGAGACACAATGCATTTGTATGACCCGGGTTTGCAGGAACCTAGCCTCATATGACTACTACCTGGTCTACAAGTCACTAATGGCATTTGCGATTGTCTGGGGACTAGTGTTAGCACTGGTTCCGGACCATCACTTTTGGTCTGGGTTCGGGGCCAAACTGAACCGTTTCGAAATTGGCAGTCCGGGTTTTCAATGAACCCAAACCATCAACTCGGGTACGGTTCGATTGTAGATTCCGAACCCGTCTGAATTGGGCGGGTTGTCAGCTGGTATCCCAGCGGGTCCATCCATAGATTCATATAAGGCTCTTGTTTTTGGAGTGTGTTTATAGTATCTTATCAAAATCGCATTTTCAACAACCAATAATATGTTTTTGCATGCTGTGCAGCTTGTAATATCAATTAATTTGGAATCAGTGTTTTGCCTTTGATATATTGAATTTTTGCCCCTCAGCGCGGTCAATAATTCCGTTATGAAGGCAAAGATCCGCGCGAAGCCTTGATTAGCAAATATGCAACAATTGACACCTTTGACGCTCCGTTGACGCTCATTTTCAGGATGCGGCAGAGAAAATGTCGCTGATGTTTTTGCCAGTAAAGGCTGCCAATATTTGATGACTGGATGACTGCAACCAATCGGAATATAAATTACCCAAGATGCCAAGCTAAAAATCCTTGAAGCTCCGTTGATGCTCATTCTCAGGATGTGGCAGGGAGCATGTCGCTGTGGCTTTTCGCAGTAAAGGCTGCCAATCTCGGATGAATGGATGATTGCAACCAATCACAACATAAATGATCTAGGATGTGACACTAAAAATTGTTGATGCTTTGTTGACGCTCATTCTGAGAATGGGGCGGTGATCGTGTTGCTGTCTCATTTACGCATACAGCTGCCAATACAACGGTTATGCCTAGCAGCGACCAAATCACTGGTTAATTACAGTACTTACAAAACCACAAATCGTTGACGCTATGTTGACGCTCATGTGAATGTATTGTCAATTCATCATCTGCTGCCATCGATAATAGTTTTCATCATGATTTGAACGTATCAGTAGTCATTCTGACGGATTGAGACTTGGCCCTGTGGCAAAGCCGAGTGCAGTAATATTCTTGCACTGTTCGCTCTCACATGACTAAAATTTATGTATCTTGCCAAAAGCTTCATTGCGCCTGCTATACATCTGTATATCAATGGATATTAACAAGCTACTGCTCACCATTCACCCATAATATATCACTAACTAAAACTCCTGGTCAAGATACATAAAGAAGCTGGTGAAACATTGACACATGCTGTCCCACTTTTTCTTCACTCCCATATTCCTCCTGGTTTCGATTGCATTGACTGTCGTCCACACATTCTCCGCCTGTCTCTTTGACTTCTGGGTAGGCAGAATCAATCCGGGAACATTTGGCGTGGCACTGACATCCCGCTGCTCTGGGCATTCCGGATCCTCGATGACATTGTCTTGCTCTATATCAGATTCAACATCTGCTGTGGAATCGTCTTCACGGTCATTTTGATCATCTAAGTCCCGACTCCAGTTGAGCCAATCTTCAGTGTCCGAAACGCTTTCAGGGGCACTATCCTCATCACTTTCGACTGGATGACGGTTGATTCTTTGGATTCAGTGGACGTGTAACATGTGAGTTCTTCCTCCAGGGAGGTCCTTTGTAGACACTGGTGGTGGCTAAGGAGATCTTTCTGACAATTTAAATGCAGCCGCACCATCATGTTGAAAGAGTGACCACGATGCTTTGACGATCTATTCCATGTCCGAACTGAATCCTACGACTGTTATCTGCTCGTGTTGAGCTCCAGATTCCTTCTTGGTAGCTCATAAGTTTTGGCTGCCCTGCCACATCTCCAAAAAGTTGTGGACCTTGGCCATTCTGTGCAGTTTACTTTCTTCCGTCACTTTCTTCATTTCTGAGTCAATTTCTGTGTTTGTTGTATCCAATTCTGGGTCAGCACCTGCCAAAATCCCAATATGGGCTCGAGCAAACTGCCTTTCGATGACGTTTTCGCGAAGGGTATCGCCTGTGGTTTTTGACTGCCTCCAGCTGATAACATCTCAGCCAAGGGAAAAACTGGCTTCCAATCTGACACCATGTGGTATGATCAACAATATGTTGCGCGCCACATAAGAGAGTGCAGCATACTTTGAGAGCATTTGCTCCTGTTGATGCCACCAGTCGGTTAGGTTCGGTAAGCAAGATGTAATGGTAATCTCCATTAGGCCAGAGTGGTAATCATTGAGATTTGGATCAATTTGCCCCCAGTTCTCTGGTGCTTCAGGCGGCAAATTCAAATAGAGCCTAATGGGGGTGCATAAGCGTGCGGTGCGATCGCTTCATCCAGGTGTCATTTCAGCCTCACTGTTTGGTGTTAAGTATTCTTCATCATTGCTGGACAAATCATATTGATCAAACAATGATTGACAGGATCCAGAAGCCGTTGCAGAGGGGACGAGATTGCTCCTCGGTAAGCATTCATGTTTATTGACCGGCACACCTCGAGGTTTGGCACAGTATTCATTCTCCACGTACTTTAGAAGGGCCTCATGGTATTGGGTAGTATAGGATGTCTTGTCCTCAGGATGAGTATACATTCCCTTGTCCCACTTTCAATACGATCACAACTTCCAGAAAGGATCGAGGATATGTGAAGAAATGAGAAGCATGCCAGTCGTTGGAGTCACTTCAGCGTAGTATTTAGACAGCTTCTGTCGAGCTAACTTCACAGTGAAGAACAAGTCTTCCTTCCATGGAGTGAACTTCTTCGCTGAAGCTCGCATCACACTATCCATCTGATCGAACTTGTCATTGTACACTGTGATAACGTGATGCAATGTGACTGTATGCCTCTTCGACATCCACAGGGTCCAATATCGAAGTGGCGTCCATACTTCTGCGACATATTTCACAATGGTCCATTCATCTTGAGTTGTGAAAAGTGGCTGGTAATCACTGTGTTTCGGATTTTAGAGCCACTCCCGTGTGAATTCCCGTATTTGGGAGGCTCGCTCAAGCAACTACAGTGTAGAGTTGCAACGTGTCTTCACATCCATAATTGGAAATACCGTGATGTGGACTTTGGCTTTGTAACAGTCAATGAACTCGTTTCGATAACCAGATGTCAGTGTATTCAATACAGCGAGCATTCTCTGCTTTATGAAGGATAATTTCAGGACTTTCAAAAAATCATGAAATATGTACCTTCTCAATTGTCTTTGCTAGACCTGGTTTCATGGCCGACCCCTTATTGATTCCAGCGTTGCCCTCTTGTCGAAGTCTTTGACTCTTCCCATTGTCTATGCTCTCATTCTCTCCAAATTGCTGATCGCGCCCATGGGCTTCCAAAGAATTGGTGTGGCCTTTTACACCGAGACTGCTCATGGGTGCACCCAAGCCAGCTGTATGACGTGCGCCATGCATGGTATGTGGCTCCTCAAACTAGGCCACTCGATTCCAGAGGCCTCAAGTGTTGAGTGCAGCTTGTGTGGGATAGAGTAATTTGAGCTAGCATTATCAGTCGTAATTCCAAGCAAACGGCCATTGGTATGCTCACAACAATCCAACATGTCCTTCAAATGTCTCGCTAGCCTAGCTCCAGTATGTTGGCCCTTGACCAATCATCTTTAATTAGCTTTCGAAATAGGAAAAAAACAGGCGTTCAACCTCATCGAAAGCGAGTTGAACTTCGTACAATACCCAATTTCGATCCATATGGTAAGCATTGACTGACATTAAGGCTAGTTGGTTCGTTGATGTCCATCCGTCCAAAGCTAAACTAACTTTATTTCCTGATGGCAATAGCTTCGTAATTGCATCTACGCTCATTGCATATTCCCTCCGGCAAATGTTGCTGAAGGTCATTGTGGACGGCAGCACTAGGTCATCGAGTAATGCCTTATATGACCGCCTTAGCTGTACATTTGATATAGCGTTGCATTGGAAATGAGCTGAAACAAATCGTAACATGAGGTGGCAATTCCGCGTGTCTCGGTGAAATTCGGAAGTTTGACACTCCTTAGCTGCCAGTTTGGCACATTTTGTCTGTCATTTCAGTCAATATGGATCAACCATGATGTCAAATATAATCTTCCTCTGCGAACATACTATTGTGATTCCTCGACTTCCTTGCCTCGTCAGGATGTCCAAAGCTATTTCTTCAACCATCGAACTAGTCAATTCAGTAACCTCTGAGTCTGTGAATTCGTTTCACTTTGCGATGTGAGCTTCGGCCAGTAAGTGTTTCCCCATTGAGCTGGTCCCATGTTCTGATGGATGGTGAAGAACTTGATGGCAAACAATATATATAATGCCAGGGCTGCCTGTCTCCTCAATTCTGCAGTGTAAATACAATCGCCACAAAACCTCATGTCTAGAATTATGCCAAGCACTGGGCCACTTCGAGCCGACATTCATCGCAGCCCACCAAGCATCGAAGATGATTTGCATAGTAAGGTTGCTCAAATCAGGAATAAAGACACATTCATTTTTAGAAGAGATCATAACCTTGAGCAATGAGGTAGTCAAAGATTTTGAATCCGACATGGAGGTAGGAATTAGTACTCTGGGTAATCTGACTCGAAAGACTACCGAAAGTAACGATACCGTATAGCAGACCATGGGTCCTCAAATATTGACTCTACATCTGGAAGCAAAAAACTCAGATCTCTGAGACATTGCATGCATATTTGTGAAGTTGTATACAAGGACATAGTGAAAAGACTGACCACGTAAGACTCAATTCAGTAACAATGTGATGCAGTTAATTGCTGTGTAGCTTACTGAGCCCCCACAAACATTGTTGAAGCTCCGTGGGCACTCAATTGTAGCAGGCAGATGTGATATCCTCAATAGCATTTTTGCCTATAAAGGCAGCTGATAAGTTGATTATGGGATAATGTCGTTCCATAGCCCTTAGATTATCCAAGATGCACGACCAAAAATTGTTGACGCTCCAATGACACTCATTTTTAGGAGGTGGTAGCAATATCATCACTAGCATTGTGTTCCATAGAGGCGGCTGATGCATTGATTATGGGTCAACGGCGATGCACAGCGCTTTGAGTGTCCACGATGTAACATGAAAAATTATTGATGCTCTGTGGACGTTCATTTTTAGGAGGTGGTAGCGATATCGTCACATTCAGTTTTGGCCATAGAGGCAGCTGATGATTTGAATATGGGGTAACGCCATTCAATAGCCCTTAGATTGTGCACGATGCAAGACCAAAAATCGTTCATGCTCCATTGACCCTCATTTGGAGGAGGTGGTAGCAATATTGTCCGTGGCATCTTTGCCCATAACGGCGGCCGATGAGTTGATTATGGGTTGACCCCGTTCCGTAGCCCTTAGATTGTCCAAAATGCATGACCAAAAATCTTTGACGCTCTGTTGACATTCATTTTGAGGAGGTGGTAGCGATATCGTCACTAACATTTTTGCCCATAAAGCCGGCCGATACGTTGATTATGGGGTAACGCCGATGCACAGCACTTTGAGTGTCCATGCTGCAAGACCAAAAATTGTTGATGCTCCGTTGACTCCCATTTTTAGGAGGTGGTAGTGATATCATCTGTAGCACTTTGACCCATAGAGGCGGCCGAAACAATGATTATGTGTTGATGCAGTTACATAGCCTTCGATTATCCAAGATGCATGACTAGAAATCATTAACACTTTATTGACCCTCATTTTTAGGTGGTAGCGATATCGTCACTAGCATTTTTGCCAATAGAGGCAGCTGATCCATTGGTTATTAATTAACGCCGATGCACAGCACTTTGAGTGTCCATGATGCAAGACCAGAAATCATTGACCCTCATTTTTAGGAGGTGGTAGCGATATCGTCGCAGCAATTTTTACCCATAAAGGTGGCCAGCACTTTGATTATAGCTTAATATCATCACACCGCTGTTTGATTATCCAGGATGGATGAACAAACATCCTTGACACTCCATTGACACGCATTTCTAGGCAATAGTAGCGATGTCGACGATAGCATTTTTGGCCTTAATGGCGGCCAATACTTTGATCATGTATCTCAGCGACCATGTCCTTTTTTGATTACCAGACTCACAAGACGTGAAATCGTTGACACATTGATGACGCACATTTCCAGGATCGATCAATGAGTGTGTCACTATCTTTTTTACCTATAAAAGCCGCCAATATAATCACTTTGGAAGGATGCGACTATGCAGCCGGATGTTTGCCGGGAATGTAAGACCAAAAATCGATGATGCTCCGTTGACGCTCAACATAATGACATACTAACAATCACCAGATGCTCAACCACTGTGTGTCAAAATGCATACAGTCGTCATTGGCAGCCAATAAATCGTTTCTATGTATAAACATTTGCATTCAAAAGCTTCCAAGCCTCTCAATTTCTGATCCACCACTAGACATGTTATCTGAGTGATGAATGACATTGGCCTATCAGATACCAGCGGTTTCAGCCGGCAATTAACCGCATATACATACGTACACTAGTTTTTGATATAATTAGCTGGGCTTCCTCACCTTTATTCATCCAGCTCATTCTCCGCGATTTCCATCACCTACCATACGCAATTTTCAACATCTCCACCATGTGCACCAGGTCTGTGCTGAGAGTCATGCAGTTGGATGGATGATCGTATGCAGCATGATGGTTGTCATTCATCCCGCTTCGCGTTGAGCTTTGACTGCTGCATCTATGACTCGTCTGACATCACTGACTTATAGTTTGTTAGTGAGTTTTGTGTCCAATCTATTTCCAATTGTCTAACTTAACAGTAACGGACAGGATGATATCACATTCTTTGGTCATGATTCCATGAGATTGGAAGTCTAGAACGTTGGCATCGCCTATCTGACCCTTGCACATGCATAGACGAATTATCATATCACACAATTTGGTTACTGAAATCAAGTAAAAGCTGGCATGTAGCAAAATTGGTACACGTATTGCATTTCAAATTGATACATTGTCACAATGACCAATTCGCGTAGTGATGCCTCCGACGGCAGAGGAGCCATCACCTTGTCTTCGTAGGAATCCGAATCCTATGTGGTATTTACCTTGGGACGCGTTATGCAGGGGTTAAAGCTTATGGGTTCAACATGTCTTGATTTCTGAGTCAGTGACCAATCAGGCATTGGGGCGGGCAGGAGAGACGGAATGCGTTTGTGTGTCTGCGGTTTGCGCGAATCAAGCCTCATATGACTAAACCCTGGCCGAGAAGTTACTTGCGGCATTTGCGATTCTCCGGGGATGCTATCAAGAGTTTCCATCGGCTTACCAAATGTCGTCAGTGCAGATGACTCTGTAATATCTGCCGTTTGAAGTTGAAGGACAGGCAGAACCTTCAATTCGTTTGTCCCGTACTTTATATCCCTCTCACGGAAGTAGTCGGCCGCGTCTCCCCAGCCTCGTTCAATCAATTTGTCAAGCTTCATCTTCCAATAACGCTACATGCGATACTGGACCGTTTTAGAGATTGTGCCCATCACCCAGCCAGGTTCGTAATCTTCGCTAAGCTTGCCCCCCACAGGATCCTCCTCATCATCATCCTTGTCAACGCCATCATCCCCATGGTTGGAACTTGCAATAGCGCTCAGATGATCTCCGATGGCGTTCAACATCTCCTCGAATGTTGTTCTGGGCTTGGTGGTGGTCAATCCCGCCTGTTCAGCATTGCTCATATCATCCTGCTCCTGCTTAATTGCTGTGTCTGCATCTTCAACTCGCTTTCGTGCCACAGCGGTCTCTCATTCAGCATAATCCTCAATCAATTTCTCCTTGTCTTTGTTGCGTGAGAAGTGAGTTTCTCGTCGTTTCCCAACTGCAAGCTTCTTTTTGGATCGCAAGCTGCACAACGCTCCAAGGGCTCGGACCCGTTCTGCGTCCAAGTTGCTCTTGCCTTCATTAGCTTGACGATTTCGTCATGTGGAGCGCTTTGTCAATTTGCCATATTTGCCTGCTGGTAGTGGCGAAAGGTTCTTTTTAGGAGCATTGACCATTGTATTTGGTGTTGACTTTGTTGATTGACGGGATGTTGAATGTTGCAAGATATGGACCACATAGAGGCGAGCTGCATCCAGTATGTCGAGGTTGGTATGCTTAATTGTCTTGAACAAATCAAAATTTGGGTTTGAACCATCACTACATTGGGAATAGCAATGCTAACCGTACATCATGACATGATATTTAGCGTCTGTTTCATGTAAGATCCCAGGGAGTTCTTGAGACAAACATCAGCAGATGTCCTTCCTGTCGATGAATGTACCATTTTGATCTCACAAACATGATATTTTGGCGGTCGTTCACCATGATGTATCCCTGTCAACCCACACACAACAGTGGACTGACTGGGTGCAAATCGCCGGACGGTTGGCAACCCGTCCATCCGGCAGCGATGCACAACAGCATTCATCTTGTGTACAACGAGCAAGTTGGCTGTTATGCATGCCATTTTGACTTGAAGCTAACTAAATATTCCTCAGGACTTCTCACTTCTTTTCGTTATCTTCTTCCTCAGGACTTCCCACTTTGTTTCATTATCACCATCTCTTCACTTCCAAAGCAGCATATCATGGCTCCAGAAACACCTCAGCAAGGTGAGAGTGGAGCAGAATCGAGCAGAACGATTGGCGCTTCATCCAATACCCCACCTGCTGAGACCCAACTACAACTCAGAAACCACTGAGTTCACTGCGACACTGCAAATGAGGACACCAAAAATCTGACCCTGGACGCACTGTTGAAAATTGTCCGTAAAACCGGAAGCAGCAAGAATACGAAGCAGCATGTGATGAGATATAAGTGTAGTCGTATCGTGGTACACAGCCACCAACTAATGATATAACACAAAGCTGGTGTAAGTAGAGAGCTGCGTGACCAAATGATAACCGCCCGGAATGTGAAACCTGCATGGTCGACGTAGTCATGTGTCCGCACAGTCGGCGAAATCGAACATCATGATGTTGGCACCTGTGGGATTCTGGCAGACAAATTTAGTGAAAAGAATCCCCGAGAGTGGACCAAACAGACTTTGACCACCTTGGAGGATGATCTGGAAGCATATATGGTGGAGGTAATAGCCGTATCTAATATGTAGATGCAGCAACTAATTTGTTGTAGGTTTTGAACATGTCCGCAACTATGGCAAGGCAAGGAGGTCGGGTACAGCTAGAAGAGTCTGACATGTGCCTGGCCTTGAATATGGCCAAAATGGCGAAAGGAGGGTTTTCGTGCTGTGCAATAGAGGAAATGCAATACCTAATCATGAAACCTCGGGCCGAAGTCCAAGAAGAGATGAAGCAGGAAGTTGAGTATCCTGGGCATAGAAATGTCAAGGCTGCGATGAAAAGTCAACCGGCTATGCTTCGGGAACATCGGACTGATGGCTGCCTTCCTTGCCAAAATGGCACAGCACAGAATCCCCCGACATGCCAGAGACACACAGGCATGGGTGCACCTCCAACAGAGCTACTCAGACAGCCGACACCAGAACCAACGCCACATCCCCCTGAAATGCCACCTGTTCCACCCGGTGACAATGAGGATGCTCACTTATCCGAAATTGAAGGTGTGCCACCCGGATATGAGTATATACATACTCCTCTTCCCAGCGCTCAATTTTTCAATCTTGATGCATATGCCAAGGATCGGAAGCATGATTAAGATTTGAATCAATATTTGCTGACTGATGAAGACACATCCACCGGTTAGTACATTATCTGCTGCGTGGTAGTGCAGCTGACATCTATTTTGCAGGCGACAGCAGCCTACTGAGCAAACCTGAAAGTGAAGATCAGTATTAATCGAATGGAACGGGATTTTTGAATGTATCTTTATCTACAATTAGCTGACACTTGAAACTATATTTTAAAGGATATACTGATATGTATTATTAAAGAACAATGTATTGATGACGGAGATAGTACATGAAGACGGTACAAAGGCTGCCAGAACACCATTATTGATATATTAGACCAAATTAAATGATAATATATTGTGGATACACCCATGGCAAAATGAGCGTCAATGGAGCGTCAACAATTTCTGGTCTTGCATCATTGGTAATCTGTGTGGCGATCGGTTGCAGCCATTCATAAATGTGGTATAGGCTGGCTTTTTGAGCAAAAGAGAGAGCCACACACTCCCTGCCCCATTCTGAATACGAGCGTCAACGGAGCGTCAACGATTTTTGGTCTGGTTAGTCAGGTAATTCAGAAGCGATTTGGTTGTTACTATGCATAAACAAAGTATTGGCTGCCTTCATTGGGAACAGAGAGAGAGCCACGTTCCCTGCCCCATCATAAAAATGGGCGTCAATGGAGCGTCAACAATTATTGCCCTTTGATCATGGGTGATCAAAGTGCGATGCATCGGTTATTCTGTATATACGATGTTCTGACAGTTTATCTAGGCTGAAACGGTCATGGACTCTTCTTTGCATCATGGTGAATGGAATTAGTTGTCAATGTCCGGGAGGCTGTCACGGGAACATCGCTTGCTCATCTGCCTAGAGACGCTGCCAATTCCTCCTTATTAGAGTTTTACCATCATGCGCCACTTAGATTACCCGAGATAGGAGACCTTCAATCGTTGACACTCATCTGACGCTCATTTTCAAGATGGGGCAGGTAGTGTGTCGCTTCTACTTTGGCCTATACAAGAGGCCAATACCTCAGTTATGACTATCTGCAACCAATGCCCGCTCCGATTATGCAGGATGCAAGACCTAAAATCGTTGACCCTCCATTGACGCTCATTTCCAGGAAGGGGCAGAGAGCGTTTGTCTACCTTTTTTGATCACGAAGGCAGCCAGTACATCCAAAAAGAACAACGATGTGCCATCATTATTATTTCACGATTAACAGTAGGATATTTGAATACGACCAAAAACAGTACAACCTGAAATGCACACCAGGAGACTGGACCTGACAGGTCTAGCCAAACCAGGCGAGACCCGTGGGTTGACGGGTTCGGGGCCGTGTTTTGACCGACATGAAGATGCGGGTCGTGTTTTTGGAAGGGTCTGGAACTGAACTGGACCGGTTTTCCAGTCCAAATCTGGACCACTGGCGGGTTACCTGGACCCATTGCTAACACTTCCGCGGACGCTTTCCATATTCTCCATACGCTCTCTAAATGTTGTTGGTGCAGATGCAGCTGCATCATCTTCTGATTGTGGTTAGAAGAGTGCCAGCACCTTCGATTTGGTCGTCCTGTACATATTATCTCTCTCCCTGAAGTAGTTGGCTTCGTCTGCTCATCCTGGTTGAGTCAATTCAGCAAGCTTCAGCTGGTTGTGCCGAAAATTCCACATGTGATGCTGAACCATTTGGGAGATTGTACCCATCATCCAGCCAGGTTAGTCATCTTCACTCAGCTTGCCCATCTCTGCATCATCTTCATTATCATTCTCGCATTCCCCATCGTGGCCATCATTGGAACTTGCATGATTGCTCAGACTATCCCAGATGGCATTCAACATATCCTCAAATGTTGTGACAGTATTACTGGTCGTCGCTCCCGCCTTTTCAGCATTTCTGATATCTTCCTGCTCATGCTTAACCACTGTCTCTGTGTCTTCAACTTGCTTTCTTGCCACAGTGGTCTCTCCATCCATGTGATGCTCGATCCATATCTCTTTCTCTTTGATCTGTCAACAGTGTGTTTCTCGTCATATCTCCCCCGCAAGCCTCTGTTTGGATCACAAGCTACGCAATGGTTCAAGTGCTCGGACCCTATTTGCTTCCAAGGCGCTCTCGTGGAGATTCGCTTGATGATGACATTGTGTGGAGCGCTTTGCAGATTTGCCATATTTGCCTGCAGTCAGTGGGGAAAGATTCTTTTTCGCAGCATTGACCATTGTATTCTGTGTTGCCCTCGTTGATGAGCGAGATGTGGGATGTTGCACGATATAAACAACATGGAGGCAAGCTGCATCTTGGATGTCAAGTTCGCTACGTTTAATTGACTTGAGCAAAGCTGAATCTGGGTTTCGACCGTCAATGCTTCATGAATAGCAATGCTAACCATAAAACGTTACATGATTTTCACTGTCTGTTTCATGTAAGATCCCAGGGATTTCGTGAGCAAACACATCCGAAGAACTCCTTTGGGTTGAAGATTTTGCTGTTTATATCTCACAAAGATGAGATTTTGGAGGTCGTCTGGATCGATTTATCCTTGTACATACAGACACCACACCGGACCGACTAGGTGCAAATTGCAAGATGGTTGGATTCCCATGCAAACTGCAGCTATACGCAGCAGAATTTATCTTGAGTAGAACATGCAAGTTGGCTGTTACTGATTCCATGTTGACTTGAACCTACCAATATATTCCGCAGGACATCCCCCATTTTTTCATTATCATCTTCCTCAGTACTTCCCATGTCTTTTCGTTATCATCTTTCTCAGGACTTCCCACATCCTTTCGGTATCATCTTCCTCTTCTGTGCCACACCAGCAAATCATAGCTCCATGAACACCTCAGCCAGGTGCGAGCGGATGGGAATCGAGCAGAATGATGGGTGCTTCATCCAATATGCCATCTGCTGAGACACAACTACAACACAGACACCAGTTAGTCCACTCTGACGCTGCCATTGCAGCCACTGGAAATATGACCCTGGACGAACCTACGAAAATGGCCCATAATACCAGAAACAACAAGAATCAGAAGGAGCATGCGAACAGATGTGCGTACATGCATATCGAGGTAGACTGCCGCCAACTAATGATATGACATGAAGGTGGTGTACATATAGAGTCATGTGACTAATTGATTGCTGCCCGTAATGGGAAACTTCCAGGTTTGACCACAGCATTTGTCCGCACAGTCCATGATATTGAACATCATCATGTTGTCAGTTGCTGCATTTTCGCTGGCTAATTTTGAGATAAGATTCCCCGAGAGTGGACAAAGCAGGCTTCAAACACCTCCTAGGATACGCCAGAAGCGTATATGATAGAGGTAATAGCCGAATCTCATACGTAAAAGCAGCAACTAAATTCTTGTACGTTTTCAACATGTCTGCAACTATGGCAAGGCAAGGAGGTCAGGTACAGCTCGAACAGTCCGACATGCGCCGTGCATTGAATGTGGCCAAAATGGCCAAAGAAGGGGTTTTGCACGCCACAATTGAAGAAATGCAATACCTGATGAAACAACCTGTAGCGAAAGTCCGAAACGAGAAGAAGTGGGGAGTTGAGGTTCCTGGTCATGAAGATGTGAAGGCTGCGATGAAAAAACACCTGGCTATGGTTTGTGGAAATCAAATGGACGGCTGCATTCCTTACCAAATGGGACAGCATAGAATTCGGAGACATGCTGGAGGCGTAAAGGCACAGCTGTACCTTGATCCGATCTACTCCGACAGCCAACACTTCAACCTACGACACGTCCGCCTGTAATGCCACCTGTGCTACCAAGTGACAATAAGGGAGCTCACGGTTTCCAAATCAAACGTGTGCCGCCCAGATAGGTGTATATACCCAGTCCACGTCTCAGGGCTCAGCTTTGCAATCATGATTCACATGCCATGGATCCCCAGCAGGATCAAGATTATATCCCAGATTTGCTGACAGATGAAGGAACATCCACTGGTTAGTACACTATCAGCTGTGTGGTAATGCAGCTGACAGCCATTTTGCAGACGACAGCAGCCTATTGAGCAAACCTGCAAGTGAAGACAAGCATCGATAGGAAAGAATGTGATTTTTGTGAGTATTATTATCTACAATTAGCAGACACTTTAAAGTATATTTTAAAGGATACATTTATATGTATTATTACAGAACAATGTAGTGATGAAGGAGAAAGTACATGAAGATTATACAAAGGTTGCCAAATCACCATTATTGATATACTATGCCAAATGAAATGATAGAATATTGCAGATACGCCTGTGGCAGAATGAACGTCAACAGAGCATGAATGATTTTTGGATTTGCATTGTGGGAAATCTGGGTGGCGATTGGTTGCGGCCATTTCTAAATGAGGTATTGGCCGTCTTTATGGGCCAAGGAGAGAGCGACACGCTCCCTGCCACATTCTGAAAATGAGTGTCAACAGAGCGTCAATTAGATTTGGCCTTGCATGTTGGGTAATTGGAGTGGCGATTGGTTGAAGACAGTCATAAATACAGTATTGGCCACCTTCATAGGCAAATGATGAAGGGACACGCTCTCTGCTCCATCATGAAAATGAGCGCCAACGGAGCATCAACGGTTTTTGGCCTTTCATCATGGGTAATCAACACGCGATGCAGCTGTGATTGTCACAATACAACATTTTGACAATATTCATAGGCTCAAATGCTCATGAACTGTGAGTTGCAGCATTGTATATGAAATATGTTGTGACTGTTCAGGAGGCTGTGGTGGGAATGTCTCTTGCTCATCTGCCTACAGCGGCTGTCAACTCCTCCTTAATGGAGGTCTGGAATCAAGTGCTACTTGGATAACCAAAGATGCGAGACCAAAAATTGTTGATGCTCAGTTGACGCTGATTTTCAGCATGGGGTAGGGACCCTGTCGCTTCTTCTTTTGCTCCATAATGGCTGCCAATACCCGATTTAGGACTGTCTGCAACCAATTGCCACCAAGATTTCACACAATCCACAACCAACAATTGTTGATGCTCCGTTGACTCTGATTTCCAGGAGGTGGCAGGCAGCTTCTCTCTACTTTGTTCTATAATACAGGCGGCCAATTCATCCAGAGAAGCCAATGACGTACCATCATTATTATTGTGTGATCAACAGCAGAGAATCTGCATGCGACCATGAATAGAACAACCTGAATAGCTGATCCGGAGATCAGAACCGATGGATCTAGCCAATCCTGGCAAACACACTGCTTGGTGATTAAGGATGCTGTATTGGCCCACCATGAATCAGCAGGTCAAGGTTTTTGATGGATCAGAATCCAAAACGACCCGTTTTTACAGTCTGAACATGGCCCGCTGGCATGTTACCATGACCCGCTGCTATCGCTATGTAAGACCAGATATTGTTGATGCTCCGTTGATGGTCATTTTCAGGATGAGGCAGGGAGCGTGTCGCTCATGTTTTTGCCCCTAAAGGTGGCCAATACCTCATTGTGCGATATCTGTAACACATCGCCACTTAGATTACTGACGATGAAACGCTAAGAATTGTTGACACTCTGTTGACACTCATTTTCAGATTGGGGCAGTTACCGTGTTAGATTGCCATTTGCCTATGAAGGCTACCAATACGTTGTTTATGCATAAAAGCGACCAAATCACTTTTCACTCACCTTGCTTACAAGACCAAATTCTGTTGATGCTCCATTGACAATCATTTTCCGGATGGGGCAGGGAGTGTGTCACATTAGTGTTGGCACGTACAGGTGGCCAATACCTCATTTGTGGATATCTTCAACCAATCACGACTTGGAATACCCAAGATGCAAAGCCAATAATCGTTGACACTGCGTTGACCCTCATATTCAGATTGGGCCAGAGACCGTGTTGCTTTCTCTTTTGCATATACAAGCTGCCAGTACATTGGTTTTGCATAACTGCGACCTAATCACTTTTCATTTAGCTTACTTACAGGTCCAAAAATGGTTCACACTCTGTTGACACTGAATTTCATGGTGGGGCACGGAGCATTTCAATTTTGATTTTGCATGTCAAGGCAGCCAATACCTGAAATATGGATGTGTGCAACTAGTCGCCACTCAGATTCCCCAAGATGCCAAGCTATCAATCATTGACGCTGTATTGACGATCATTTTCATATTTGGCCTGTGATCATATCATTTGCTCTTTTGCCTATAAAGGCTGGCAATATGTTGGTTATGCATAACACCGACAAAATCAGTTTTCATTTACCTTAGTTACAAATCCAAAAATAGTTGATGCTCTATCGCCGCTCATTTACAGGATGGTTCAGAGAGTGTGTCACTCTTGTTTTTGCACGTAATGGCCGCCAATATCTCATTTATGGGAGTCTGGAAACAATTGCCACCTAGATTAACCAAGATGGAAATCCAAAAATTGTTGATTCTCTGTTGACGATCATTTTCAGAATGAGGCAGTGACGGTATTGCTTCCTCTGTTGCCTATGCAGGCAGCCTATATGTGGGTTATGCATAGCAGCGACAAAATCACTTTACCATTAGCTTACTTACAATACCAACAATCATTGATGCTCCATTGACGCCCATTGTAATGTATTGTATATTCAAAATCTGCTGCCATCAATAATTGTATTCATAAGTATTTAAACTTGTTGGTCGCCTTTCTGACTAATTGAGACTCGACCGTTTGGCAAAGCCAAGCCCAGTATCATTCCAGCACTGGTCGCTCTCATTCTATCCAAATTGATATATCTTGCTCAATGTTTTATTTCACCCGCTAAACTTCTGTTTCTCAACTCAGATTCATAGACGACTGCTCACTATTCTCCCACAATATTGCTCATAATGAAATTCTCGGACAGTCATCATAAACAACGTTGTGACACTATATTGCCGCCTTCTGTTCTTCTTGTTCATGTTCCTTTCATTCCGCCTCATTTCCATTGTGTTGACCTTCATCAACCTCTTGTCAGCAGTGTTCTTTGACCTCGTTGTTTGCCGAATCTGTCTGGGAACATTTGCTGTGGCAGTCACATCCTGCCTCTCTAGGATGTCCGGCTCGTCGATGCCATTGTGTTGCTCTATGTCGGATTGATCATGTGCCTCCCAGTCATCTTTGCTATTATTTGGATTATCCAAGTAATTATTCCAGTTAAGCCAATTTTTGGTGTCAGAAATGCTTTCTGGCGCACAGGCCTCATTACTTTCGGCTGGATGACACTCGATTCTTTTTGTTTGGCAGACATTTATTTATTGGCTTTGTCCTCCAGGGAGGTCCTTGGTAGTGTAAGCTGTTAGCACAGGCGATCTTTCCGACGATTTATATGCAGCCACACCCTGATGTTGAAAGTTTGACTACAATGCATTGACGATCTCTTCAGTATCTCACATGTGTCTTACCGCTGCCATTTGCTTGTTTAGAGAGTGAGTGGTCTGCTGTGTAGCATGTAGGTCTTGTCTGCCCTGCTACAGCTCCAAACCGTTGTGGACCTTAGCCATTCTTTGCAATTTCCTTCCCTCCACCTCACTCTTCATTTCCTAGTTGTTTTCAGTTGTCGTCATGACCAATGCTCAGTCATCATTCACCAATGTCCCGTTATTGGCTCAAGTACAGTCCCTTACTAGGACCATCTTGTGAAGGGTCTCGCCTGTGGCTTTTGACTGCCTCCAGCCAATGACCTCTCCCCCAAAGAAAAAACAGGCCTCCACTCCAACACCATGTTGTAGGAGGTGGAATATATCGCATGCCACATGAGACAGATCGGTATACTTTGAGTGCGATTCCTCTTGTAGACGCCACCAGCTAGTGATATCTGGTATCAGACAATGTACTGCAAATCTCCCTGGGGTAGGAGTGTTAATCATGAACATTCGGACTAACTTGCCCCCAGTCCATTACTGATTCAGGCGGCAAATTGAACAAGAGCCATGCGGAGGAGAGGAGATTGTTACTCAGTAGTCTTTCAAATTTCATGACGAGAAGACATCTATGTTTGGCATAGTATTCATTCTCCACATACTTCAGAAACGCCACTTGCTGATGGGTAGTACAAGATGTCTCGTCCTCAGGATTGACATCCATTCCCTTGTCCCACTTCCTAAACGATCGCCACTTCTGGAACGGACCAACAATGTGTGGTGAAATGGGATGCATACCCATCGTTGGAGTACATTCAGCATAATATTAGGACAGCTCCTGGTGCACAAACTTCATGGCGAAGTATAAGTCTTCCAAACCTTGAGTTGTCCTCCTAGTGAAAGCTCGCGTAAAGCCATCCATATGATCGAACATGACATTGTAGACATCGAGAACATGTTTTAGAGTAACCGTGCGCCATTGCACCATGCGCAGAATCCAGTATCGGAATAGCCTCAAAACCTCCATGACGTAATTGACAATGCTACATTGATCTTCTGTTATGAAGAGTGGCCGTTGATCACAGCGTTGTGAATTCGTGCGCCGCTCGTGGGTGGATCCTGACAATACGTTTGCTCACTCAAGAAACTCCAATGTCAGATTCCACCTTCTTTTCAAATCCACAATGCATAATGCCGAGATTTGTACTTTAGCTTTTCGACAGTCAATGAACACATTTGGACGACCCGGTGTCAGCGTAATCAATTAAGCAAGCATTCCCTGCTATATGATGGTCAGTTAAAGGACTCTCAAACTGTGTGGAAATACGTACTTTCTCAATTATCTTCGCTAAACCTGGTCTCATGGATGCACCTAAGGTACGCTGAATGATGTGTGCCATGCAAGGTATATGGTTTCTCGATGCAGGCCACTCGATTCTGGGAGCCACAAAGATTGACTTCAGTTCCCAAGTCATCGAGTGGTTTGAGGAAGCATTATCAGTCGTAATTCCAAGCCAACGGCCGTCGGCATGTTCTACTCAATCAGGAACATCCTTCAAATATACGGCAAGCCCAGCTCCAATAAGGTGATCCTTGACCGATCATCCTTTCTTGGCTTTCGAAATAGGAAAACAATAGACTATCAACTTTATCAACAGCAAGTTGTACATCTTGCTATGGCCAATGTCGATCCATATAGTAAGCAATCACTGATGTTATGGCTATTTTGTTCGTTGATGTCCCCCTGTCTAAAGATAAACTAACTTTATTTGTTGACAGCACTTCCTTGTTAATTGCATCCACTGTCTGTGAGTATTCCCACCGGCAAATGTTGCTAAGGGTGCTGGAGGACGGTAGCAGCAGCTCGCTTCGTCAGGCATTATATAACAGTCATAGATCCACGTTGGATATAGTGTTCCATGGAATATGAGCCGAAACCAATCCTAACATAAAGTTGTGATTCCATGTGTCTTGGTGATATTTGGCAGTTACAAAGTCTGCAGCTGCAGGTTAGGAGAGTTATGTCTGTCAATTCAGTTAATATAAATAAAACCTAAATGTTGAATATAGATTTCCTTTGCGAACGTACTATTGTAATTCCTCGACTTCCTTGTCTCTTCAGTATGGCCAAGGCTGATTATTTGACAGTTGAACCAGTGAAATCGGTAACATCCGACTGTGTTAATTGGTCGCACTGTGCGATGTCTGCTTTTGCCGGCAAGGGTTTCCCCATTGAGCTGGTCCCATGTTCTGGTGAATGGTGAACAACTTGGTGACAAATGATACATATGATGTCAGGGCTGCCAGTCTCCTCAATTGCGCAGTGCAAAAAGAAATGCCATGACGGGGCATGTCTAGAATTATACCAACCAATAGAATGCTTTGAGCCCACATTCATAGAATCCAACATAGTATCAAATATGATTTGTAAAGTGAGTTTGCGCAGATCACGAACAATGACACGTGCATTTTTGGAAGATATCATACCTTTGAGCAACAATGTGTTTAAAGATGTTGAATCCAACTGTGCAGTAGCGATTTGAAAGCTATGTAATTCGACCTCTGGGGCTGTCACAGGCTACATCATGGTAATGTAGAAAGCTGGTTCTTAAACATTGACTCTAGAGCTACGAGCAAGAAAACAGTAAGACCTGTAAGACATTGCATCAGCAAAAACTACATCGCCTTCATTAAATTTATTTCGTTTATTGTACCCACAAACTGACAAAAAATGAAATCAAGGTTTCCCTGAAAGATGGCATTGCGTTAACGTTCCAAACTGTTCTTTGAGTTATTGAGATGCTGATTTCAAGCATCATGACTAGGTTACCCGCATTTGGGAATGTGCCATTGAGCACTTCATGAGCTGTTCACACTTCGTTTGGCAATATCACAAATCATCTCTCAGCATACTCCCACCTCACCCAAGTTGATTTGTCCTCGCAATGATGCTAGTACTCACTCTCTAGGTTTAATGAAGTGTGTAGTGCTTGTTTTTGAAAACACTCATGGCTTGAATTGACCAATGATAGTTACCATGCAGAAGTGGTTCACGATATTCAATTGGTTGATACAAGATCATTCATTTCCTCGCAGTTGTTCAACAGTCGTAGGAGGGTTATGCATCACCGCCAGTATGATTCCATGCATTGCAGATCAGACTTCAATACACAATCAGTTCTATTTCATTTACTACTATCATGATATATTGACAAAACATAGAATTAAATTGCACACAAAGGAAATCCTAATCCGATCACTCACACCATTCCTAACCTCCAAGCGGCATTGCACCCTCTACAATTGTACTTCCATCAACTAATCCCGCATTCTCAACGCTGATATTGTTGGTGATGTTGTTGCTGTTGCTGTTGCTGTTGCTGCAGGGGACAGGCTGGCTGCTGCTGGCAATGGCAGACCCACCCATAGGAAGAACAGCTGAGAATTGCCTGCTAGCTTCAGTAGCAGTAACACAGCTGCTGAGACGATTGAAAGAATTGTCGGGCTGCTCTCACAGCTCCTCTGGGACGTAATCAAGGAAGACCTCATCAAAGCTACCCTGATTGGTTTGAGGTTGTGCCATCGCTGGGTCAGGACTGGTGGAGTGGATCCTTCGGCAAATCATCCAGCGGTAAATTTCTAACGGTTTTGCTCGAACCATGTGTGAGGAAGAAGGACAATCCACGTTGAGACGATGAGATACACCGGAGCATGCATTATTAACCACCTGTTGAATGATTCTTGTATTCCACTTACGTTGTGCGCCACCTCCTGGACCAAGCTCTGGCAGGATCCTGAACTCGCCTGGTTCCCAGGCCGACAGACAATGGTTGATGGCGGTAGCGCAGAGGGCAATGAATGTCGGGTTGATTGAATCGATCACTGATGTATCTTTCATTCCCATTTGTCGTATGCCTTAGATGTATGTCCAGTGACTAAGATCCACAATTTCAGTTGCAGCAAATCGAAACTTGCACTCCTCAATTGATTGTCAAGCCTACGATTAAACAAGAAGGGAACTTTGAACTCACCTCACAAACCTGTGTGGGGCATGTAAACCTGTCCCAGGCCAATAGCCAGGCTACCATTTTCTGGATCTCTATAGAGGACTGTGTTCGAAATCCGTAAATAGAGTTGATTAATGTCGTCCAGTGGTATACCATTGCTGCACGGGAGGAAGTAATCCTTGCGAGAGCCTGACGCTCAATGTTAGCAATGCAAAGAATTGTTGAGATGTTTCATTTACCACTGAAATGTAGATACAAGGAGGGTCTGAGTTTCTCTGGGCTGGATCAATCCTGGCAATTGCCTCATACCACCGACTATGAATCTGCACTGTCTTCACCACATTTGTGGCAAATGGATTCACAAACATCGCATAATTGATAGCTGATGGCATTACATGTGCCATGACCATCGCCAGAACTCCTGAAAGAGTGGGCTAGGCATTGTATTCTGCGCCGCCAATGAGGCCTGTCAAGTGGTCAACAAAGGGTTCAAATCGCCACACATTTCCAGCGTTCCATGTGCCCAATTGCTCACCGGCTTTGTTTGGATTGTTCCTCTAATAAATATAGTCATTTGCTGGCGTATTCAATTGTTTACACACTTAATCGAATACCTTCTTGGATGACAGCTGTGAGGGATCACGTTCATCCTCCTCTTCCAAGAATATCCAGACCTCCCGACAGTCAGGATGTAGGAGTCCCACCGAAGTAGCACTTGATTGAGTTGCCGTGACTCGTCTTCCAGGTGTTGACAGGAAGGAATCATTTCCTCGCCAGTTGCTGCTTGCTTTCAAGAATGGTCACCGAAGAGGTTCCTCATTGGATTGTGAAGTGTCATCTCGATGATCATTGTATTTGTGGGGTATGGTGCTGAGATCCCCATCGAGATCATCGTCATAGATAGATCGTCTGCGACACCTGGGGCTGATTGGAAGACGAGGAGGAGGGGAAGTGCGGCGCCTGAGTGTCATAATTTAAACAGGCGGCGAGTGATAAGTAGGAAAAAATTAACACAGTGCCTATAGGACATGTAAATGAATGTATAGTAAATGAATTAACGCGTTGTGTAAAGGAAAGACAGCGTTGATCTGATTCAGAGCATCATCGTGGTGCGTCATTTTATCCTGTCTATGATTGTAGCATCTGGGCTTCTCCCACCATGAACACTTCCAACTCCTTGGATGAACGGCAACTCAGAACTAGCAATCGCAGGTGACTAGCACGCTGCAGGGTTGTCGATTGGCTTTCTCTGAGAAAGATCATTCTCACAAGGAGCTCAAAAGCGTATGCCTTTCACTAATCATTCCGGCTAACTTCTGCTGGGTAATGATACCGATCTACCAATTACATGATAGCCTTACACAGAGTCCTATCACTGCCACTATGTGATTCCCAGAAACATATGTCTCAATGATTTATCCCAACATCATGATCTCCCAACACAGCCTTTCATGCACAAATATGACTGATGAAATAATAAAATAAAGAAAACACCAAAAAGAGACCCAAAACCTAACCAAAAAAATTCCAAATTATCACCCATTCATCCACCCTCCAGAGTGCCAGAACAATACCCACCCACAACGCGAATCTTCGAACAGCCAACCAGCCAGTGCATTTCATTGTCACAACAACTGATTTGCAGCCGCACAGCTGCATGTACCATTTCAATTCGCCAACGAGCACCCCGCAGGCGGATTAACAATCTGATCGTACTCTGCTAGTCAAGCCGCATCCTCATCACCAGCACCGCTTTCCTCATAATCGGCAAAGAGAAAAAGAGCATGGTTTCGGATGACTTCAAGTTATCGCTGCTGTCAGATAATCCTCCTTTGCAGCTTCCTTTCAAACTTTGGGCAGCCTGTTTTTATTGGCAGGAAGCGTCTTGGATTAGGGTACCGCCTCTCAGCATTATCATCCGATTCCTCCCCAATATCATTGATTATATCCTCAGCTGGAGGTGGGAGTATGTCATCCAGAGGAAGGTAGCTGCAGCCACCACAGAGAGGCATCTGGGCACCAGATGTGTGATCGGCTTGTTGGCCATGATGAACAATGCCAAAATGTGTTGGGTTGGTTCATTCCATCGCCACCTTTACCTGTTCAGCAGCAGTATTCCTATCAATGATTCGAGTAACATGATGGGGGTGCGGACCACCATCTCTGTTAGGCTCCTCCCAGAAGTCCCAAAACTCTCAGATTTTCCAGCTGTGGTCTGGCAGACCGGGGAGTGCAGCATTCACGATTGGCAAAATGGTCGTATCAATGATTGAGATAACTATCGGAACTATCAATTCATCATCCCCAGGCCATTGCCATGATAATAGCTGAGTATTGTTTTCACCAACCCTCTTCCCAGCAATGTTGGGTTCCACATAGGCAAGGGTGAAGCTAAATGGCTCGACGAGGAAATCAGTTGAGGCGTCGCAACGTGCCTTGATGGGCGAAGACAGGTGACCTGAGGTTTCTTCCTCGACATCTTTTGAATCTACTCAACATCAGCAGGAGCCAAGGAAGCATCGGGGCGATGAAATACATACCACCATGCACGAATTTCTTCTCCTTAGTCCGGGATACGTCGATCCTAGTCTTACTTGAGCAAAGGCCAGCCTCTGCAAACTCGTCCAGTGCTGCCTCGAGTTTCTGACCATCAAGTATTCTCTTGTCTGCCATGTACCATGTCCAAAGCGGCCGGTTAAATGCCAGATTACTGATTCGAGTAACGCAACAATCAATTAGCAGATCCCATTGCTCGGGGCCGGCTCCTTGCGTGTTGATGATGCACATGGACTGGGCAAGCTCCCAGACACACTCCCTGACTTTAGTATCTTTCTGTTGTGTTGTCTCACAACCCTTCCCCTGCCAAATCCCATTGGTTTCTGCTGCCCATTCGCTGACTCCAACACCAGCGTTCTCGGCGCAGACGTGGACTTGTAGTGCCGGCATCTGGATTGCATTAGCATCTGCGATGACTGATTTCGGCAACCAGAAAGCATCACAATGCATTTTAGGTTCTCCACAGTGGTCAATTATTGAGTGGTGGATATAAAATGTTCATTACTCTAAACAACTGTTGGGAGTGTTGAATATATTGTCAAGGGTGATGAGATGTGGTGGTAGAGGTGAGCAGGGTGTGTCGAAGATTCTGGAGATTGTCTGTAACGTGGGCAGGCAAGGCAAGTATTGATATGGGTTTGAAGGGGTTGTTTTGATCCAGCGACATCATCTTCGTGGCTATTCAGCTAGGAAACAATGTGCTTCGCATCATCCATGCGCCCTGATTCATCGACTGAACACTTGAGTTCATCACAAAGCCAACTAAAAGCATGCTCTGCAGGCATATCTCGCTCATTGGTCATTCCCCTAGTTCTTGTACCCCGTAATGACGTCGCTGGGTCAATATGTAAGGAGAATGCATGGTTCATGTAAGGTATGAACTTGACAAAAAGTGACAACTGTAAGTCACGCAATGGGCAGGGGAGGGCCTTGTGAGGGTGCAAAACAATCGCCGCGATGAGCTGAATTCAGATGCGGTATGCTTTTCATGATCCAAGGGATGTTGGAAATGGCGGAGCAATTAAACACTTTGCACACTTGTGAAGGAGGATGAGAGAAATCCTACAAGAGTGGTAGGACCCCTTTTTGGAAAAAGTAAATCAAGGTGCAGCTTTTTCTGGGGACCAGCCATCTTGCACTGGTATGAGCAGCTAAAGAACCGTTGAGACGCTTCTTAACATTGTTCTGACATTTCATTTGGCTAACGCAACATGCATAGTCGTCAATAGTGACTTTACTGCTCTATGATGTACTCCTACATTGGCGCATACATCACTCGGCTCAATCGCGACCGCAAAGACCGGATAGTATATGTGTCGGCTGAACAACTGCCAGATGATGGGTTTGCGATCGAGCACAATAGTATTCTACTTCTATTCGTTCATGAACCGCATTGTGACCCTTATCTTCACCCTTCAGACAATGATTCCAGCAATGCAGATGCAGACAGCAAAGATGCGTGTATCAATCCAGAGCAACCTCCAGTTCGGACACATATTTATGGTGTTCTATATGTGGTCAACCGTCGAGCAGGCAGGCCTATTATTAACGAGTATTGCAACATCTTCCATGATGAAATGGATCTATAGTCACCATGTTGTTACGAGAAGGGGTATCAATTAGCACACTGGTGTGTCAAGCACAACTTGAGCACAGCTGCCGTAAATGAGCTTTTTAGGAACCCTATAATCGCAACCGGCAGCAACTTCACTTCGTCCCACACTTTATTCAAATGGTTGAACACAATATCCTATGTCATGGGTATCTACTCTTGGAAAGTGGGCAATGTGTGTCACAATCATTTGGCCGATCCAAACAACCTTCGCGACAATGATTACACATGTTTCTATCACCGCAATCCTGTTGAATCCATTGAGTTCTTTATGCAACAGCCTGCGTTCAGGGACAATATGTCGTATGCTCCAGCAAACCAATTCGATGATGCTGAGGTACATATCTACTCACAGGTGAAATCAAGCGACTGGTGGTTGAATGAACAGGTACGTTAGTTAAATTTCGTCATACCTACCCGGATTTCGACCTCCTCAAACGCTGCAGTGGCTGCCTGGAGCTACGATTGTCCGTTGTTTCGGCAGTTCTGACCAGAAACATCTTACAAACCATTCGAGCGACAAGAGAAAATGGCCAGTATATTCGAGTCTTTGAAACATTGACTTGAGGATTGGATCAAAGAATTCGAATCTTGCAAGCATCCGTGTTGCCCGTTATTCCCGTTCATCCAAAATATCACTTTAGAGGACATAGATATACCAAACCGGTGAAGAATCAACAATTCCACAATGGAGATGTTTTGAGGAATGACGTTGAGGGTATTTCCACCCTCTCGACATGTGTTTCGACCGTGAATGCTGAAGCTTTATGCAGACGGTCGGATGTGGCAATGTTATGATGTCATCTCTGAATGGACGGCTGACTAATTCGAACACATTCACTTGCACTGGATCATCCAGCCCTATTGCCCTGTGTGGAAATCACCTTAATCGTTGTTTGTAGAAGGGAATTCATCGTCGTGGCAATTGAGAGACTGACGGCTATACTTTCAAGATGTCACTCGCGACTCCGGGAGATGAGATGGTGAGACAGGATGCAGGGCCATAGCCGGAAGATAGAACGGTTGGAACCACAGAGGGTGTCTTCGGGAATATGAAATTCATCTACCTGGCGGCGATTATCGTACCCAATATCCTTCATACAGTCTCTCTTGGTATGCTTTAGCACTTGATGGACTGGGTACAGTACTTCCTCGAACAACATTCCAGCATCGACACATTCAACCAGCTCTGGGTGTCACGGCGCAAGAAGGTACGAAGGTACTTGGGAAATATAGAAGAAAGATACGGAAGGTGTGGAAGGAATTGTGTTACGGAAAGGCGGAGACGTTGGAAGACGCGGAGGAAGCGGCGAGATGGTGGCGGTATAATTTAGTATAGATAAAGAAGTGAGCTGAGGTGTTGCGACGTCAGGAGAGGTGGCGTGGTTGTTACGATAAGGAATAACGGAGTGGTGTGTAAGATCATGGGATGAGATTCGGATGGTACATCGGAGCATGGAGAATGGTTCGAGGGTGGCAGACGAATTGTATATAAAGAGAGTGTTGATAGTGTTGGAGGATTTCCTTTTCTTCTCTCTTTACTCGTTCTCTTGTATAGCAAGCAATAGTACGACTTTGGAAAATATTCTGATTCTTGTTCCTCGATACGCACTTCGAGTTCAGTCCTGCAACATCCATATCACCTGCGCCCGACCCCGCCCGTTACACTAGAACGAGTCTTTTATATACGCACCTGATAGCGGATGTTTTGTCAACATTGCCTGACTCCCTGCTTTGATCTGTGTTGGTATTTTTTCGAAGAAACTGACAGTTATATTTCGATCTGCGGCCACTGCAGTTACGAATTGA